>MWWF01000038.1_pt1 | contig 20738 bp, 17 predicted proteins | sample 1047351 | NCBI WGS metagenome assembly MWWF01 (sample SAMN06349970, study PRJNA376086) | soil metagenome | isolation source: MGM-3 sample Antarctic (ecotone) soil | place: Antarctica
GTATTCGCCAACTATTCGCCTTAACAATAGCTAAGCAGTAAGCGCCAAAGTGTATAAATTGCGCAGGTATAATCAACTAAAAAGAATATGACAGTACCAATAATGGCGGAGATGATGGCAAATGGGGAAACACCGGATATTTTATTTTGGGTAGGTTGCGCCGGTAGCTTCGATCAGCGTGCTCAAAAGATCACCAAAGCCTTTGCGACCATTCTCTCTTCGGTTGGGTACAAATACGCCATTTTGGGTAAAGAAGAGGCCTGTACCGGCGACCCTGCACGCCGGGCGGGTAACGAGTTTTTATTCCAGATGATGGCTTACAACAATATACAAGTGCTAAATGGCTATGGCATAAAAAAGATTGTTACTGCCTGCCCGCACTGCTTTAATATTTTCAAAAACGAATACCCTGAATTGGGTGGCAATTACGAAGTCATCCACCATACTACCCTTTTACAGCAACTCATAAACGATGGCCGTATAAAAATGAAAGAAGGGGGCAGCTTTAAAGGCCGCAAGATTACTTACCACGACAGTTGTTATTTAGGCCGCTCAAATGGCATATACGAGGCCCCAAGGAAAGTATTGGAAGCACTCGATGCTGAACTGGTAGAAATGAAACGTTGCCGAAGCAATGGGCTATGTTGCGGAGCAGGCGGCGCCCAAATGTTTAAGGAGGAAGAAAAAGGTGACCGTTACGTAAACCTGGAACGCACCGGTGAAGCCATTGGAACTGGTGCACAGGTCATAGCTGCAGCCTGTCCATTTTGCAATACCATGCTTACCGATGGTGTAAAAAACAAGGAAAAGGAAAGCGATGTGCAGGTACTCGATATTGCTGAATTGGTAGCCGCAAGTATGCAGCTATCCTGATTTAACTTCTATCCCCAAGTGTAATTAAAATCCACTTTAGTGTATCAGATGGAAAGGCGACAATGGTTGTACCTGTTTATTGGCATAAGTGCTTTTGTTGCTTTGTATCTCTTTTATGTTGATTATGGTCGTAAGGAGTCGATCAAACGGCACTTACCCCAGCCTGTAGTGGGAGACATTTACAAAATAAAAAGGAACGACGAAAACGGTAATCAATGGCTGGTGTACTTTAAACTAGTGGAAATATCAGGTGAACGCCTCGTTTTTAACCATAGTAAAATGCAAACCGATGCCAGTGTGGATTACCTGCAGAATCATTACAATATCAACGAACCCATCATCTACACCAGAAAAGAAATAAATGATATTGCCGCAGGCAAATGGAACACGTATCAGCGGGATAATACCATCCTGGTAGAGATTATGAGACGATAGTAACGTGCTTCACCCCGGGGGAAAGTGGCGCAGGTAGTGACGCTAGAAAAGCCTTTCTCTTATGGTACACACCGCTAATTCTTTTACATCTGAACCTTATTTTAGTAATTGAATTTTTACACCATGGGTTTAATTTTCTATAGAACGCACAGTGTAGGTTTATTGCCGGTAAATTGAACACTGAAAACAGTTTAAGAACCTGGCTGTAGAACGGATATTTACAACGCCTCAACTCAATAGAACTGCCGTATGAAAAGATTTTTTCTTGTGCTGCTGCCACTTGTTAGTGCAACCCTGATTTTTGCTCAAAAGCCAGCAACAAAAGAGCAAACAAATAGAAAGGTATACGCACCAATACAAAAAAGCCAGGCGGCACTCACCCGTCCCAGAACGCCTGATGAGATTTGGGGTAAGCTGTTTGTAGATGTGCAACTAAACCGTGTTTTGGGCGATAACAAAACGTTTGTAGATGCCGTGCCAAAATTCCCTCCCTCTGTTGTGCTTAGCCGCTATGCTACTTTTCAAAAGCAGAAGAACTACACCAGTAAGCTTAAAACATTCGTTGAGCATAATTTTAATATTCCTGTCAATTATTCCCCTCAAGTCTCCCAAACTACTACCAGCCTAAAGGAACACCTGGAGGCGCTTTGGCCAATTCTCTCGCGCAAGGCCGACATAAAACAAGCGTCTGGTTCTTTGTTGCCCCTGCCCTACCCCTATGTGGTGCCGGGCGGCCGCTTTAGAGAAATCTACTACTGGGACAGTTATTTCACCATGCTTGGCCTGGCCGAAAGCAACCGTTTCGATCTGATAGAAAACATGCTGGATAACTTTGCCTACCTGGTTAATACCTACGGCCATATTCCGAATGGCAATAGAAACTACTACCTCAGCAGGTCGCAACCACCCTTCTTTGCTTTAATGGTAAACCTTCTGCAACAAAAGCAAGGCGACCGCATATACAAGAAATACTTACCTGTCCTGCAAAAAGAATACGCATGGTGGATGACGGGTGAAGACAGAATTGAAGCAGGAGACCAATACAAGAGAGTAGTAAAAATGCATGATGGGGCTGTGTTGAACAGGTATTTTGATGATAATAACAAACCCCGCCAGGAGTCGTACTATGAAGATGTGCAAACGGGATTACAATATGTGCAAGGCGATAAGCTGGTGTATACAAATTTGCGGGCTGGTGCAGAAAGTGGCTGGGATTTTTCGAGCAGGTGGTTTGCCGATACCTTTCACATAAACACCATTGAAACCACCAACATTATACCCGTAGATCTCAATAGCTTGCTGTATAGTTACGAAACGATTATTGCTAAAGCCGCAGAAAGCCAGCAGCAGAAAACTACAGCAAGCGCGTTTGCACAAAAGGCTGAAAGAAGAAAGGATGCCATTGTACAATATTGCTGGAACGACACCGAACGGTTCTTTTTTGATTATCATTTTAAAAAGCAACAAACAACAAACAAATGGTCGCTGGCTGGCATAATGCCTTTGTTTGTTCAAATAGCAACGCCGCAGCAGGCGATGTATACACAACAGCACATAAGTGAAAAATTTTTGCGCGACGGCGGCGTACTCACCACTCCTTATGCAACCGGGCAGCAATGGGATGCACCAAACGGATGGGCACCACTGCAGTTTGTAACCATTCAAGGATTGCTAAACTATAGTTTCCCTGAGCTGGCGCGGACAATTGCCACCCGCTGGATGCAGATAAACGAAACCGTATACGCCCAAACCGGCAAGATGATGGAGAAGTATAATGTAGAGAACATACACCTGGAGAGCGGTGGGGGTGAATATCCCTCGCAGGATGGATTTGGTTGGAGCAATGGTGTGTACCTGAAATTGTACAGCATGTTTAAAGTGCAGCAAGGCAAAGTAACCGAACATTGATGGCACCCGGGAATAAGAAGAACTTTGAGGTAACCCTGCACCAACTTATATAAACATTTGTTAGCAACCATACTAACCCTTCATCATGTCATCCCTTAAACCACGGCTAACATTCGGGCAGATCATTAATATGAATGTCGGCTTCTTTGGCATTCAGTACAGTTTTGGATTACAGCAGAGCGCAGTAAATCCCATCTACGATTTTTTGGGTGCCAGCCCCGACCAAATACCTTTACTAAACCTTGCCGGTCCGGTAACAGGCTTGCTTATTCAACCGCTTATTGGTGCCATTAGCGATAAAACGTGGCACCCACGCTTTGGCAGGCGCAAACCCTTCTTTTTTATTGGTGCATTCTTTTGCAGTTTGTGCCTTTTTGTATACCCGTTTAGCAGTTCGTTGTGGATGGCTGTTGGGCTGTTGTGGATTTTGGATGCGGCCAATAACACAGCAATGGAGCCGTACCGTGCACTTATTGCCGATAAACTGCCAACGAGCCAGCATGCCACAGGTTTTTTGTCTCAAAGCTTCTTTACCGGTTTGGGCATTACCCTGGCCAACATTTCCTTGTTTGTATTTCAAAAAAATATTCATGGGCAATATGGCCAGCTACCTTATTGGGTGTATGCCTCCTTTTTCCTCGGATCCTTTTGCTCCATTACCTCGGTAATGTGGTCTATCATTAAAACGCCGGAGATACCACCCACCCCGGAAGAGCTTGCTGCACTAAAGGCTAACAAACGTGGTATAATCGAACCTTTCAAAGAAATATTTAATGCTATTGGGTCTATGCCGAAAGTAATGTGGCAACTGTCGCTGGTTTACCTGTTTCAGTGGTATGCATTGTTTTGCTACTGGCAAAATGCATCAAAAAGTATTGCACTATCCGTTTGGAAAACCACCCCCGTACTGGACGCTAACCTGTACGAAGAAGCTGTAGGCTGGACAGGGCTGGTAAATGGATGGTACAATGTCGTCACCTTTCTTTCTGCATTTACATTGGTTGGCCTTGCCCGGCGCTTTAGCCCAAAAGCAGTACATTTTATTTGCCTGATTATGGCAGGTGTTGGCCTGCTTATTTTTCCCCACATTGAAAACAAATATTTGCTGTTTGCACCAATGACGGGCTTTGGAATTGCCTGGGCCAGTATGATGGGTGTGCCTTACCTGATGGTAGTAAACAACATACCAAAGGAACGCTATGGAGTATATATGGGTATTATAAACATGATGATTGTTATACCAATGATTCTGCAGAACATTACTTTTGGTTTTGTGCTGCGCGAGTTTCTCAACAATGACCCTCGCAAAGCAATCACTTTTGCCGGTGCCTTTCTCCTGTTAGCGGCGCTATCAACCTTGTTTATTAAATCCGTAAAGGTTGATCCAGATGCTGAACTGCCCATAGCCCCCGGTGGACACTAATGCCCTTTAACTACTAAAAACCTGCAATATGAAAATACTCTGCATTGGCGAGGCGCTTATAGATATGATATGCACCGATACAGGCGCTACGCTTTCAAAAGGGGAGCACTTTTTAAAGAAACCCGGTGGCGCCCCTACCAATGTAGCAGCAGCTATTGCTGCCCTTGGTGGCGATGTATTGCTGGCTGCCCGGGTAGGCACCGATCCGTTTGGCCAGCAATTAATAGAGGTGATGAAAAACTTTGGTGTGTCGACCGGTTTTATGCAACAGGATAAAAACCACTTTACCACCTTTGCCTATGTATCGCTTATGGATGATGGCGAAAGGGACTTTGTTTTTAACCGCGGTGCCGATGGTGAGCTGAGTGAAACAGACATTGAAGCGATTGATTTATCTGAATGTTCTATAGTGCACTTTGGTTCGGCAACGGCTTTTTTACCCGGCCCTTTGCAACAAGCCTATACAACACTGCTCAACAAAGCATTGCAGCAAAACGTCTTTATCAGCTTTGACCCGAATTACAGGCATTTGCTGTTTCGCAACAATATTCCTTCGTTTTTAGAGCAGTCGTGGCATTTTATTACCAACTGTCATTTTTTTAAAGTGAGTGAAGAAGAGGCTATGCTCATTACCGGCACTTCATCTGTAACGCATGCATCAAAAATGTTTAGTCAAAAAGCGGCTGGTACGTTTGCCATAACACTCGGTAAAGAAGGTACTCTGCTAGTACACGATGGGCAGGAGATGATTATACCCAGCATACCTGTTCAGCCAGTAGATACTACTGGTGCCGGCGATGCATTTGTGGGCGCAGTTCTTTACCAGTTGAGCGGTTATAATCTTGATATGATAAAAGCAATGACCACCGAAGAATGGAAACATATAATCAGAAATGCGAACAAGGCTGGCGGTCGTACCTGTGAATATATGGGTGCGATGGAAGCTTTTAAACACCTGAGCAATCAAATTTTTGATTGATCACCTGACCAACTTTTTCATTGGCCCACATCTAAAATGTTGCTTAAGCAGGTGGCAACGGGGAAGCGCCGAATAGCGTACCAAAATGTACAAGAGTGCGACGCAACAATGATACATCAGAGACTCCCCTGACCGGCCCCAAAAAAAATTAAGTCACCCACATTTTTACAGGCATGTACAACTACACATTGCATCAGCAGGTAAACGACGTATTTGCTGCCGCGCGATTGAATAAGTCCTCGACTGACGAACTATTTTATACACGGCTGCTTACCAATGCACCAGTCATTCAAGCCTTGTACAATGAGGTGTATGGAACACATGAAGCGGGATCCGGCCACTTTCAACTTTTACTTACCGCCATTACCCATGCTTATGTGCAGCGGAGTGCCGTGCTCAGGCGTAAAGATGTAATAAAGCAGGCCACTGAGCATTGGTTTACAAGTAACCAACTCGCGGGTATGAGCCTGTATGTTGACCGCTTTTGTGGCAACCTGAACAACCTCGAAGAAAGATTGGATTACCTGTTGGATCTTGGTGTAAACCTGCTACACCTGATGCCGTTGTTTGAAAGCCCAAAGAACGAAAGCGATGGTGGTTATGCGGTGTCGGACTTTAGAAAAGTAGACGAACGTTTTGGTACGCTTGAAGACTTGCAGGCCTTGCAACAAAAAATGGAAGCCGGGCAAATGTACCTGATGATTGATATAGTGCTTAACCATACTTCTCACCAACATGAATGGGCCAAAAAAGCACGTGCGGGTGATGCCATTTACCAGGATTATTATTACATGTTTGCCGACCGGCAGGTACCCGACCAGTTTGAGAAAACAATGCCTGAAATTTTTCCTGAAACCTCGCCCGGCAACTTTGTGTATGTGTCGGAAGCGGGCAAATGGGTGATGTCTGTTTTCCATCATTACCAGTGGGACCTAAACTACAGCAACCCGGCTGTGTTTATCGCCATGCTGGAAAATATATTTTTTTACGCCAATATAGGGGTGGATGTATTGCGTATAGATGCACCGGCTTTTATTTGGAAACAATTGGGAACTACCTGCCAAAACCTTCCCAAAGCGCATACCCTGCTACGGCTTATTAAACAATGTGTGCAGGTGGCTGCACCAGGAATGGCCTTGCTGGGCGAAGCTATTGTTGCTCCCGCTGCAATAATGGAATATTTTGGTTCGGGTATTTTTAGCGCTAAGGAGTGCGACTTTGCTTATAACGCTACGCAAATGGCCCTGCAGTGGGATGCGCTTGCTACAGGAGATACCCGGGTGATGCGGGTGGCTCAGCCGATTTTACAACAAAAACCAGCAGGTGCCTCCTGGATTACCTATGTACGGTGCCACGATGATATTGGGCTGGGCTATGATGATTATATGATTGAACAGATAGGTTTCAATGCCTGGCAGCACCGGCAGTTTTTAAATGATTACTATACAGGGGCAGCACCCGGTTCGCCTGCTAGCGGGGCCTTGTTTTCGTACAATCCAAAAACGGGCGATGCCCGGATAAGTGGGTCATTGGCTTCGTTGTGCGGATTAGAAAAAGCACTATTTGCCAACGATGAACAAGCGATAGATACTTCTATTCAAAAGATATTGTTGATGCAGGCACAAACCTTTTTTTTAGGTGGGTTGCCCATGTTGTACTATGGTGATGAGGCAGGCTATACCAACGACTATTCTTACCTGCAAGACACGGCAAAAAGTTATGACAATCGCTGGATGCACCGACCGCTGGTAGATTGGGAAAAGAACAAACGGACCACTGAGAAGGGAACGATTGAAGACCGGATATTTTCTGCCGTAAAGCGGCTGTTGACATTGCGCCGGCAACTTGACGCCATTGCCGACCGCAGCAACATAGTATGGATAGCGCCACACAATATTCATGTTGCAGCTTTTGTTCGCCGCCATAACGAGCAAACCATTTTTTGTGTGTTTAACTATAGCGATCAACCAGCAATGCTTACCTGGTATGCCTTTAAAGAACATGGATTTATGTACCCGGCACTTTTTGATCATTGGGGCAATACAACCTATACTGTAGGAAAAGACCACGAATACCTGGAGCTTGCACCTTACCAGTTTTGTATTTGCGAGGGAAGGGAGAGTTAGGTATCAGCTATGAGGTATGAGGTATAAGGTATGAGGTGTCAGATGTGAGGTGTCAGGTATCAGGGGTGAGGTATCAGGTGGGAGCTCGGTCTACACTATTTGTTTCAAACCATGCTAAAATTTCGTGGCATTATTCGCAATTGATGCCTAGGCGTAAACTGGAGTCTTTCTGGTAACCAACATCGCTTTTTATTGATACATGGTTTTGTTATGGCACATCCCGATACATTCGCATTGGCGTCAACTTTAGCGTTTTTTTGGTGACGAGCATTTGATCTTCAAGTTACATCCTGCTGCCTGCCCCGTCACACTTGCGGGGGTCGCACCCTTCTACGTCCTGTTCTTTACGCTGCTTTTCTCACCAAACCCTGTATCCTTCATTTATCAACTTATCGTCTTGTCGCATTTGGCGGAACCTTGAACCTCTACAAACTTTTCGGCATACAATTTTTTCACTTTCAATCAAACAGAAATATGTGCTCAGTTTCAAAAACCAGACTCATCCCTGTTTGCCTGCATTCTGCATAGCGCCAAAAAGAAAAAGCCGCCCGGTCGAACCGTTGCGGCTAAATTATAAACCCCCAAGTTTGTAATTTTCAAATTGATTTTGTTCGACCTGTCTTTTTCTGCAAAGTTTAAAACCGCTCACATTAATCGCTAAAAGAAAGAAGCCTGATACAATTCTGCATCTTTTTATGCCTAATGAAAAGCCGATGTGCCAAAACAGACAAGTAACGATATGTAAATGTTGCTTCGCCCGTAAAGTTTTCAAAGAAGAAGTTGACAGACGGCAAATTTCATACGCTTTTTAAAATCTGAATGCCGCACCAATGTTAATGCTGTAATCTGCAAAGGCAGCGTCGCCCACTGTACGCACTTTTGATAAGTCTGAACGTATTTTATCGGGTACACTTTGTGTTCTGTTACGAACAAGCGCCACAGGCACATAAGCATACAAATTGGTGCGTTTGAGCTCATAGGTAAAGCCCGGTTCGGCTGCAATAATGTAACCGGGTCTTCTAAACCCATTGCTACCACCAATTAAGTTTCATAAACAATTAAGTTTGGTTTTGATGGAGGCTACCTGGTAGCCACCGAATTTTTTTTCATTTTTAATTTTTGAAGAATGTGCTTACCAATTCTGATCCCGGTTTCCGTTCCAACCTCGCAGGAATGCATAAAGTGAATACCGCCGTACACCCGTGACAGCGCTGCTTCTTTTGCAGCCTGCCGTACCGAAGTAAAAGACCGGTTAGGGATCCCGAACTCCATTTCTGAAGAGTCGGTATAAGCCACCTTATCGCCAAAATAGTGCGTCATAACCTCTGCAGCCGCGGCCGATATAACGGCATGCCCGCTGGTATATTCAGGAAAAGGTGGGGTTTGGAGGTAAGGTGCCCAGTCAGGGTTTACGTACTTGTTAATTGCCGTTTCTGGCCGGGTATAATTGCTCCTGTACTTCTCGTCCCAACAACTTATAAATGATTCGAAGAGGGCTATTGATGTACCTGTGTAAGCCGCAACAGTAGTTTCAAAATCTGCCTGTTTCTCTTTAGCAATAATTCCAACAATGTTCATCCAATGGCCGGCAGGCGAGAACTTTTTGGTGGCATACATCACATGTCCCACCACGTTTAGCTTAAAAGAATTGTCATCCCAAAAATCTGCCATATGCTTTTGTTCCGGGGTTAAACTGTCCACAACCTTTTTCACCATCATCATAGACTCGTAAAAAGGACTGTTGGTATCGCGGGGCAGGTACTTAGGCGGACGCACGGGTTTAAACTGAGAGCAAGAGTCCATCACAAGACATCTTATCTCCATCCAATGGGGCTCAATCGCCTGTGCATACATTGGCGGGGTAGGTATCCACCTGCCGTCTTCATCGGTTACACTATATCTACTGGCACTCCTGATTTTAGCATAGTTATCGCCCTTGCTCCACACCAACACCTGATCTGCTACCTGGTTTGCATAGGCTACGCTGGCATCAAAAACCCTTGAAGGCATCCCTGCATCTTTTACTTGTTTGTTGAGATCAGCCACGTAAACATCCATACTTCCTTCAGGGAACGTAACGGCATTACCCACTTTGCAAAACGCAATAAGCGCTGCAAATGCAAAGTCTACATCTTTGTCTGCAGCAGGCCTGGCAATTCCGCCAAAGTCACGTACCTGGCCGGCAAGCGATTTATAATTACTGTTACCGGCTGCCACCACCTCGTAAGCGGCTATGTTGGCATAGGCATAATTGCGTGCCGCAATCATCGGAGGAAAGTTATTTTCCAACACAATGTCATTGAGCTTTTTAACGGTTTTGCTAAAAAGCATAGGGTCGTTTGTTGTTTTCTTATACTCGTTGGATTCCTTGCAAGCGTGCAGGACTACTATTGCGAAAAGAATAGCGATCGTTCTGTTCATAACGTCAAATAAAAAGGGAAGTAAATTGGCAAGGCATAACCTTCAACAGGTATAGGCGCCTTAACCAGATTAGAGCTAACTAAAATTTCTAAAAGTTGATTTTGCCCTGGAGGATTGGCTGTATGGAAGCCTTTTAAAGAAGCAGCATACGTCATTTGAGTAGCCTGCCCCACTGGCAACGGTAATTGTTGCATTGGTACATCCAGCATTTTTTACAAGGTAAATCAGTGTAACTGTTAGCACTCCGGCGGCTGCCAGGGAGAGATGTGTGGTGTATAAGGGAAAAAAAGATCGTTGGTTGTAAATGAAAAAGTGCGTGGCACCTTTAATTTTTTGAGAGAAGAATAGTTTGCATCGGAGATATAATCGCCTGACAAATTCTTAAAGACGCCTGTTTTAGATTGCGGCACTTTTTTGGAGGTGTTGTTTTGTACCAGGTCGTTTGAAAATTTGAAGAAATCATCCTTAGCCGACTGAATACGCATCTTGTTGTTGTCAGGTAAACAAAGCAACACGAGTTTACCTTCAACTACTTTTCGCTTAACGTATTTGTAGATTTTTCCTTCAAAAGTAACCTCACCATCTACCCGTTCAAATTGCGGACGTTCCAATTGGTAAGGCATTGAAAGCGGAATAGTAAGAGTGAGAAGATCTGCTTCATTGTAATCCTCAACATCAAAGGAGGCTTGTAGCGCCATATCAGATTGTTGCTGAGCATAATTGAAAACCATCCTGTAACCAACCAGGTTAAACAAGAAGAGTGCGCTTAGTAATATGGCAGCAAGCTTTTTCAAATCGTGGCGAAAACTACAGTTTTAATGAAGCATGACAAAATCGATAGTTCTTTTGCTGCATGTGGAATTACACGATATAGGCAATATCGTTTAGGCACACCTAAACGGTGGTGTTGTGCATGAAGGCTAATGCGTTACTTAACCGTGTACGTTTTTTTACCAACTCCAATCCCAGTAAGCTGCAACGATTTCCATTGCGACGGCAATTTGGTTTTCAATTGAACCAACCCTACAGGGGTAATGTCGAGGCCGCCAAAGCCATTTAACATAGCTTGTACCATGCCACCCGCACCTGTTAAAAAATAGGGGTTGTTGCCGGTAGCCGTTTCTGCAATTACACCGAAAGGCGGTCGCATATTAGGTGTGTACCCGGCTTTAAAGGCATTGAGCGCTTTGTCGGGCAGGCCAATTCTCGAGTACAAAATGGCAAAGATAGCGTGGGTCATAGCCGGGCCCTCTCCTACGCGCGGTTCGTAGTAATCAAGGTCTTTTCTAATGGTCAACGGGTCTGTTATCTCCTTAAGCGGATACGACAATAGATTTACATCCCCTTGCTTAATCTTCTCCCCGGCGTAGGTAGCGTGTTCCTTTGTAACGCCATCCGGGAACTTCAATATTGGAATGTTTCGGTACACCTCCATCCAGTCAGGATCAGGGGTTAGGCCCAATAGCAGGGCTGCATCGGTTGCATACTTAAGGTTGGCTTTTGCTGCCGCATTGGTAAAGGCATTATTGTCTACATTCTCCGCCCACTCATCTGCTGCTACTACGTTCTTAATATCAAACTTACCGGGGCCATTCCGCTCTACCCTGCTTGCCCAAAAATCAGCGGTTTCCCGCAGCAATGGATAGCCCTTTTCACGCAGCCAGGTTTTATCCTGCGTTACGGCATAATAGTTCCAGGAAGCTATAGCAATGTCAGCAGTAATATGGTGTTCAAATGGACCACTTAATGCCCAAACGGGTGTTTCTTCATTTCCGCTGGCGGCGCTTTCCCAGGGGAACATTGCCCCTTTATAACCATGCGAAAAGGCATTGTGCCTTGCTGCCGCCAGTCGTTGGTAACGATACTCCATGAGCGACTCGGCGATCTTTGGTTGAAGCAATAACAACGAGGGATACATCCATATTTCGGTATCCCAAAATGCATGACCATTGTACCCTAAACCACTAAGGCCCATAGGTGAAAGGCTGTACGCGGTACCCTCTCTTGCAAAAGCATACAGGTGGTAGATCATGCTGTGGATATCCCGCTGGGTTGCCGGATCTCCTTCAACTATAATGTCGCTCTTCCAAAGCTCGTCCCAGGCTTTGCGGTGAAACTGCAGCAACCTCGCTTTTCCTTCCAGCGTGGCAAACAGGGTTAAACGCTCCGCTTCGTTTAATGGATCGTCGTGGTGGGCCGACGTAATAGCCGAACCTACTACAGCAAAATGATAGGTTTCTCCCGCCTTCAGCTTCTTTTTAAACTTTAGCAGGTGCATATTATTGTCCCACATTTCGTGTATGGTTGCAGGCTCCGAGCCATGCGGTTCATCAAATAAAAAGCTATTGGAAGCCGCCATCAGCAACTTACCAGTGGGGCTCTTTGCCGTAGAAGTGAGCAACGAGATCTTTACATGCGGACGGTCGATCTCATTGTAATAGTTCTGCACGTCTTTCAGCATGTCAGGCGCTTCCATTACACTCGATGGAATAATTTCTATATCCTTTTTTGCTGTAATGGTTATGTCAGCAAGAGCAGAGTATGGCAGGTTGCGCAGCGAGTAATGGGTGTAGCTAATGGAGGCTTTATCACCAAAGTCAAAAGTTGTCGTCATGCCGGCGTGCTTCATATCCAATACCTGCTGCATATTTTTTACCTGGTCAAAACGCTCTATCCTGGCGCCATCCACCTCCAGGTACATGTTCAAAAAATTGAACGTCTTGAGTATGTTGCTTACCCTGCCGCGGCCATACAGGTCGAAGGCGCCGTTCAACACCACATCTTTTGTTTTGAATGGCTCGGGAGAGGAAACAATGCCAATCATTCCATTGGCAACCGTTTCTCCAAAATAATTGGACGGGTCAATTTTCGTAGCTGTTATTTTCCAGGAATCCTGGGCAAACAAAGAAGGCAATATTGAGAAAACGATAATAATTAAAAGCAATCGTTTATTCATAACAACAAGTTTATTTAAAGGGGGTTGAAGGTAGAAAAAAGATACGTCAGCATTATTAATTGTCGAAGCAGGTATTTTAACAGCGCCTGGCCCAGGCAAAGAAGTTTCACGCAAAAAGCGCAAAGTTTATGCTTTATTATTTCTTCTTTTTTCCTTCTTTGCGTGTACTCCTTAGCGTTCTTTGCGTGAAAGTTTTCTGAATAGGGTTTTGGGTAGGCTGTTCATTATGTCACGGGTTGCGGTTGCTTAGCTACAATATCCTGTACAATTTTACCGGCATGTACCCTAGAGTTTTCAATAAACAAACGGTGCGTATTCATGCCGCCGCAGATAACACCAGCCAGGTAAATACCGGGCACGTTCGTTTCAAATGTCTCCTCATCATACGTAGGCTTGCGTACTGCATCATCCGATAATTCAACCCCAATGTTTTGTAAGAAGGCCAGGTTGGGCTGATAACCAGTCATAGCAATTACCCAGTCGTTGGCTATCGTAACCAGGCCTTCGGGAGTAATTATATCAACTTCATTTTCGCGAATGGCTGCTACAGTAGAATTGAAATAAGACATGATGGAACCTTCAGCGATTCGGTTCTCTACATCGGGCTTCACCCAATACTTTACCCGTTCACTTATTGCAGGGCCTTTTATCACCATACTCACCTGTGCGCCTTTCCGCCAGGTTTCCAGCGCCGCATCTACGGCCGAGTTTGAAGCACCCACCACCAACACTTTTTCAAAAGCATAAAAGTGGGGGTCTTTATAATAGTGTTTTACTTTGGGCAAGTTCTCGCCTGGCACATTAAGCAGGTAGGGAATATCATAAAAACCGGTACACACCACAATATTGCGTGCATGGTATTGCTGTTTGGAAGTTTGTACCGCAAAATCGTTTTCCTGTTGTGCCACCGTAAGCACCTCTTCAAATAATTTTACCTGCAAACCTGCAGAAACAGCTACCCGCCTGTAGTACTCCAGCGCCTCGCTGCGGGTGGGTTTGGCATTGTTGCTTACAAAAGGAATCCCGCCAATCTCCAGCCTTTCCGACGTAGAGAAAAATGTCATATTTACCGGGTAGTTGTAGATGGAATTTACAAGTGGTCCTTTTTCTATGATAACGTAAGTAAGTCCTGCCTTTTGCGCTTCCAATCCACAAGCCAAACCTATTGGCCCTCCACCAACTATTACTATATCAAATGCTTCTGATGTTGTATCCATGCTTTACCCTTTCAATTCGGGTAAAGATAAAACGGATTAAGCGTTGGCTTGTTCAAAGCAGCCCTGCCTCTTGATTGATGTGTTCTCCAACGCGCCTCTTTTGCGCAACCGCTCCAACAATATGGTACAATAGCCTTCTACAAAAGGGCAGCAGTTCATCAGCCATCACGCCATGATCGGCTACGTGCAGCTAACAAACCTGAGTATGTTTTCTGTGCTAATCTATAAACCGCTTTGCACGCGATCGGTCGAATTGAATCTAACTTACCATCCAACATGTATTCAGGCAACACACAAGCAAATGAAGTTTTTAGTTGTTTATAAAAATACCCAATAGAATTACCTTCAGAGGAAGAGTGCGATCCCGCAAAAATGACGGGACAAGCTGCAACAATGCTACATTAATACTTGAATGCTGGTCCCCAAAAAACTAAACCAGCGTTAGCAGAGTATACCTACCCAGCAGTGTGAAGTTTCAGTATCTTGCCGCCTTAAAAAAACACATGTCAATTACCGATAAACTTGCACAAATGAAAGCAGATAAAGCCGCAGAGAACCTACAAGCCGGGGAAGAATTTTTGGCCTCTAATAAAAGTAAAGAAGGTGTAGTAACGCTGGACAGCGGCCTGCAATACCAGGTGCTAAAAGAGGGTACCGGCGAAAAGCCAAAGGCCACTGACACAGTAAAATGCCATTATCATGGAACCCTTATCGATGGTACCATTTTCGACAGTTCGGTGCAGCGGGGCACCCCGGCTAAATTTCCATTGAACATGGTAATAAAGGGCTGGACTGAAGGGGTGCAGTTGATGAGCGAAGGCAGCAAATGGCGCTTTTTTATACCGGCAGACCTGGGTTATGGCAACCGGCAGGTAAGTGCGCAAATAGGACCAAACTGCGCGCTGATTTTTGATGTTGAGCTGCTGGAGATCATGTAGCGTTTGCATTTTTAGTACAACAAAAATTACAGGATTGAGGAACAAACGTTCTTCGATCCTTTTTTGTTTTACACCTTCGGGGTTGGGGCATTGCGCCCATCAGGATGGCTAAGATTTCGGGTAAGGTAATGATAGCCCGCCCCCGCCACCACTGCAATGGAAAATATAACCCACCAAAGCACATTGAAACTATAGGTATCGGCTACCCAGCCGCCAATAGATGGAGCCGCAATTTGTGCTGTACCCCATGCCATGGTATACAAGGCAGCATACTCGCCGCGGTTGTACTCGTTGCTACGGCCAATCCAATAGGTATTCATAAACGGCATGGCCAGCATTTCGCCGGCGGTAATAATTAAAGTTGATAAAAGCGCTACCCAAATCCACCCCTCCAGTACATTGAAAATGCCAAATGAAAGCCCGATCAGCCAAACCCCATACTTGATAAAACGATACGGCTGGGATGAGCGTTCGAGCCTGAACACCAGCACCATTTCAACGGTGGCAATAATGAGCCCGTTAAGTGCCATTAACATACCAATACGCTCTTCTGAAAGGTGTAGTATGGTGCGGTAATAGACAGGTTGAATAGTAAACAACTGGAAAAAACAGAACGCAAACAAAATGGTCAAGGCAATAAACCAGCGATACTGCACATCGCGATAGGCCGATATAGAAAGATTAATGTTTTCCTTTTTTAGTTTGATCATTTGCTGCCGCACAGCTTTGGGCATAGGCAGTACAAGGAATAATAGAACTCCTGCCGAAATATTAGTGATACCATCTACCCAAAACAACAAATGATAGTTGCGGGCAGCAAGCAACCCTCCAATGGTACCGCCAAAAGCCCAACCTAAATTAATGGCCAGCCTGTTGAGTGAATACGAGCGGGTACGGTTCTCAGGTTTGCTATAATAAGCAATGGCTGAAGAATTGGCCGGGCGAAAACTTTCGTTGACCACGCTTAGAAGAAAGGTGCCAATACTTATGCTGATAAAGGTGCTGAGGTAGCCGAGGATGATAAACATTGTACCGCCACCAAACAACGCAAACAACTGCACATTTTGAAAACCAATTCTATCCGAAACCTTGCCCCCGATAAATGCGCCAACGATAGAACCCGCACCAAACAATGCCATAATGAAACCCGCCTGCGTAAGCGTAAAGCCAAGCTTTTGGGTAACATAGATGGTCATGAAAGGCACCACCATAGTGCCGCTTCGGTTAATAAGCATTACCAGTGAGAGGTACCAGGTAGGCTTTGATAAACCATAGTAAGACTGCTTGTAAAGGTGTAGGATGGACAAAGTGAGATTAGATGATGGATGGGGATGAAAGATGAAGGATGATAGATGACTGATGGGAGATGACAGATAAAGTAGGAAAGATGACAGTTGAAGGATGGCAGATGACCGACACGATTCGGATAATCTAAAAATTGATGGTAGTTGATTGAAGGAGAACAGTTACTTATTTCTGATGACCGGCAGATGATGGATTGCTGATATCTTCCTCCGTTACTCCCCCATCTCCCACTCTGCCATCTGTTATCCATTCTCCCATCTGCCATCTAACATCCGTCATCAATTCTCTACTTACTATTCTCTCCTTCAAACTGGTCGAACTTGTGCTTAAACAAAACATTGAATGTTGTAAGGCTGCCGTAGATACGGGTGATGTATTGTTGCAGGTCAACCTTGTCTTCGTCGGTAAGTATTTTGTGCGCATTGATCTTTTGCTCCATTACGCGCAGCCTGTCACGCAGCATGACGATCTTGTGAAAAAACACCTCGATCTCCACTTCTTTTTCCTTCAGGCTCTTATCGCCGGGCCGCAGTATCATTATCCCATTCTTCCAGCGGTCGCCCAACGAAACCACTTCAGTTATATCGCTCCACTCCCGTAAAATCTTAATTAATGCGTCTTCAGCTTCACTAAAGCTCACGCTGTAATCTGACTCTACACTGTCAATCACTTCAACTGTAAAATCTTTAGACACCATCTTTATGCCTTCTTCTATAAAACATACTTCGTACACTCTTTTGTGCAGTCGTATTACTACGCCCAAACCGTACGTTGTGTGCTTAATCCGAGAGCCAACGCCTAGTAGTTCCATGATTTATGATTTTTATATTTTGAGATGTAGGATGTACCTCATATCTGCTACCTGACATCTCATACTTCACAACCTCATACCTGACACCTCATACCTGACACCTCGTACCTGATACCTGATACCTCACACCACCTCACTCAACTCCAGCCAGCGCATCTCCTTATCCGTTAACAAAACACCTATCTCTCCAATCCGTAGACTGGCTTTTTCAATCTCGCCAAACGGAAGCGAAACAAGGTTCTCCTCCAGTTTAGTCTTCTCTGCTTCAAGCGTGGCAATCTCTTTCTCCAACGTCTCAAACTCCCGCTTTTCGTTGTAAGTAGGCTTACGCTTTTCCTCGGTTTTTCCTTTCTTATTTTCTGTCTCCCCCCCGTTTCCTGCAGCTTCAGTGGTCATTCCGCTGTTTTTCATTTTACCCAGTTCACCCCACTTATCGCCTTTCTTCTCATTTGCCTTCAACCACTCGCGGTACAAGGTATAGTTGCCGGGAAAATCGCGTATTTCCCCATCTCCTTCAAAAACAAACAGATGATCTACCAACCTGTCCATAAAGTAACGGTCGTGGCTTACAATCAACACGCATCCACCAAACTCGCTTAAGAAATTTTCGAGTACCCCAAGGGTTGGCAGGTCCAGGTCGTTGGTAGGCTCATCCAGTATAAGGAAGTTTGGGTTGCGGAAAAGGATGATCAACAACTGCAGCCGCTTCTTCTCACCCCCGCTCAATGCACTCAGGTAGGTATATTGTTTGTCGCCGGGGAAAAGGAAGAGCTCCAAAAATTGCGAAGCGCTCAGGCTGCCACCTTTGGCCAGCGGAAAAGTTTCGGCAAAAGTCTTCACGTATTCTATCAGGCGCATATCGTCTTTATACACCAGGCCGACCTGGCTAAAGTTGCCAAAATGCACCGTGTCGCCAATGTTAACCTTTCCGCTGTCTGCCGGTTCAATGCCCTGCAAAATATTAAGGAAGGTACTTTTGCCCACCCCGTTCTTGCCAATAATCCCAATGCGTTCTCCTCGGCTGAAGGTGTAGTCAAAGCCCTTCATGATGGTTTTATCGCCATACGATTTATTTACTTTCTTCAGCTCGGCTATCTTGCCCCCGAGCCGCGTCATCTTCATGCTTAGCTGCAATTGAGCATCTTCAATTTTCTTCTTCGCCTGGGCTTCCACTTCGTAAAAATTATCTTGCCGGCTTTTGCTTTTAGTGGTACGTGCCTTAGGCTGCTTGCGCATCCACTCCAGCTCTTTGCGATAGGTGTTTTTGGCCTTATCAATAGTGCTCAGCTCACTTTCGATGCGTGCACTTTTCTTCTCCAGGTAGTTGGCATAATCGCCCGTGTAGGTATGCAGCACACTTCTTTCCATCTCCCATACTTCCTCGCAAACAGCGTCTAAAAAGTAGCGGTCGTGGGTTACCATCAGCAGGGTTACATGTTCGCCGTTGAGGTAGTGCTCCAGCCACTCAATCATTTCCACATCAAGGTGGTTGGTCGGTTCATCCATGATGAGTAACGTGTGCTGGTGCTCGAAACCGATATCAATCAGTGTTTGCGCAAGCGCCACCCTTTTGCGCTGACCGCCACTTAAGCTGCCCACAGGTTGTTGCAGGTGGTGAATGTTCAGTTTCCCTAAAATCTCTTTCACTTTCGCTTCAAAAGTCCAGGCATCCAACTCATCCATCTTTTCCAGCACATTTGATATCCTCAATCCATCCGGATCGCTGTTGTCATCAGGGTCTTCACTGGCATCCATCACTGCTTCGTATTCTTTTATAACGTTCAGCACGGGGTTGCCAGTGTGAAAGATATTCTCCAGCACAGTCTTGCCTTCTTCAAATTGCGGGTCCTGTTCAAACAAGGCCACGGTCACATCTTTGTTAATCCACACCGTGCCGCTATCAGGCGTTTCTGTTCCGCTTAAAATGCGCAGCAATGTACTTTTGCCCACCCCATTGCGGGCTACCAGGGCTATTTTATCGCCTTCATTTATGTGAAAGGAAATATTATCGAACAACGGATTTATCCCGTACGATTTAGTGAGATTTTCAACGGTTACGTAATGCATATTGGCCGCAAAGATAAGGGCTGGGCCTATGGAGAATACGCCGGCGGCTTACGTAAACGCTTCTCTACAAATACTGGCAATGGAGGATAATCTGCAAGCAAATAATAACAAAAACAACCCTATAGTTTTATAATCTTGATTTCTACCCTGCGGTTGGCCACCCGGTCTTCTTCTGATGTCTCGTCAGCAATAAGCGGAAACTGGTGGGCAAGTCCTTTGTATGCCAAACGTTTCGGATTAATCCCTCTATCGAGCAAAAAGTCGTAAACAGCTTTGGCACGGTTTACTGATAAGTTGAGTTCACCAGTAGCATTGTCCAAAGCATCAGTGGTGCCCTCCTGGCAGCAAACATGCCCCTGTATTTCCACCTCCAGGGTTGGTATTTTCTGCATGGTTTCTACCAGGTCAATCAAAGCAGGCAGCGTTGCAGGCAACAGCTCATGGCTACCTGCATAAAAGTTTAGGTTCTTTAGTACGATATGCTCCCCCTTTTTGGTTTTGTTGTCCTTTAAGTCGTCTATGAGTTTCTCGCTGCGCTGTTGCTTTACTACAGGTTTTGGCGCAAGCGGTGTAACTGGCGGCGCAGTTGCCGGGCGCAGACTATGTACTACTTCCAAGGTTCGTTCCGGGCTGTCGGGTTTGCTGGTGAGGGTAGCCTGCCAGGCAGCGGCGGTGCTGTCTTCGGCTGATGGCGTATGGTTATTTAACAACACCACCCGGCGGTTTATCTGTCGCGAAAGCGAGTCGTTATTGCCGCTAATGAGCCGCTGTGTACCAAAGCCCCGAACTACACTTATATGGTTGGCAGGTAAGCGGCGCGACAGCAAATATGCCTGCACAGCACGGGCCCGTAACAGCGAGAGCCACATATTGTAGGCCTCGCTTCCCACCTGGTCGGTATGCCCAAAGATGGCTATTTTTTGGAGCCTGCCTTTTCTCAAAAAATCATCTAAGGTGCTGCGAGTTTCGGGGGCCAGTTCTGCGCTATTAAACTTGAAATAAACAACACTGCTTTGTCCATAGCAAACGTTGGCCGCCACGCTGGCAAAAAACACAAAAACATACAATACTACCCTACGCACCATCTTACTTTTTGGCAACTTACTAAAAATATGGTGCCCGATCCCGCGAAAATTCAATCGTCGGTTTGCATTGCGAATGGCATGACTATTTAATAGGTAGTTGAAAAATTATTTATGGAACCAACTACAGAAACTATCGAGATCCTCAATGACCTTATCCAAATTAACAATGACCGCATCGAGGGGTACACCCGGGC
>MWWF01000039.1_pt1 | contig 20681 bp, 12 predicted proteins | sample 1047351 | NCBI WGS metagenome assembly MWWF01 (sample SAMN06349970, study PRJNA376086) | soil metagenome | isolation source: MGM-3 sample Antarctic (ecotone) soil | place: Antarctica
TCATATTTTGGTTTGGTCTTTTTGACATCCTGATTGCCGTTTTTATGCGAGAAGGTTATTTTAGCGTTTAAGCCGGCCAGTTTGCCAACCTCTTTTATATAATAATTAAAATCGGGGTTGGTGATTTAAACAGGTGTGCCTGCTAAAAATTCGTTGGTGCAAAAAGATCGCCGGCAGGTGTGCGAAGTAATCCATTCATATTTTGGTTTGGTCTTTTTGACATCCTGATTGCCGTTTTTATGCGAGAAGGTTATTTTAGCGTTTAAGCCGGCCAGTTTGCCAACCTCTTTTATATAATAATTAAAATCGGGGTTGGTGATTTTTGGAATTTTTCCGGAAAAGGTTTGTGTAAAAATTTTGTTGGGTATTCTTTTTAAAGGAATGACGACCCAATGTTCAGACTTCTCTTGTTTTTTATACAATTTATTATCCCGTACATCATTGGAATCTATTTCAGAAAAATCGGAGAATCGCATACCAGTCAAACATCCAAATACAAGGAGGTCTCTATATTTATCAAGGTGGGGATGATGGCTTAAATCGAGTTCATAAATGAGAGTGATTTCTTTTTCGGTCAGGTAAATCGCATCCGTTTCTTCTTCTATAACTTTGAAGTCGCTCAGGTCTATCGGGGGGACAATTTTTCTTTTAATACGGTCCCTAATAAATAACCGCAGGTGCTTAATAGTTTTTGCAATGGAATTTGTTTTTAAACCTTTAATTGTTTGTTTTCTTCTTTTTTGAATGTATTCAAAACTCAAAAATTCAGTGAATGCTTCGTAAAAGGCAAAATCAAAAGACTGGAAGGTAATAGGAATGGTTCGATAAATTTCAAAAGCTTGTAAATGATGTTTCATTTGACCGTAGACACCAATGGTTTCTTTGCATACTTTATTCTGTTTGCACTTTATGTAGTCTTCAACCTGATAGTAAAGATTCAAATTGATTTGGTTCGTTTTATTTTCTACGTCAATTTTTATCTTTTCAAAATCATATTCCAATAATTTTAAGTCGAAATGGGGCCTGAAGGTTTCCTTTACAAACGCTCCTCGATTAACTATACCTTTCTGGTCTGCAAGTGCAATGATGTCCTCACTAAGTCGAATCAATCTTTTAAGTTCCTCATTCAATGCCACTGCATTGCCAAACACGAAAGGCAAGTCGTTTGAAATACATAGTCTTTTTTTATTCCAGAATGCAGGTGGAATGGCAATTTCTGTATTAAGTAGCGTACGATTCTCAGCGCTAAAGCAGAACTGGATAAAGATGATACTCGTTCCATCCTTACGAATGTTCTTACGCTCACAAATTGGCTTTAACGGTAACATAATTTACTCGATTTTTTACTCGATTAACTCTATGTCAAGCTGTGTAAAGCTAAATTTAAGAAAAACCAAATGATGTTGCAAAAAGCTGAAAATCAGCTATGTAACTGTAAAGTTGTGTAAAATAAAAAAAGGATCACATCTCTGTAATCCTTCTTCTGCGGACCGGACGGGACTCGAACCCGCGACCTCCGCCGTGACAGGGCGGCATTCTAACCAACTGAACTACCGATCCTTTTTCTGTCGGGGGTGGCAAAAATAGGGGTCTTTTCTTTTTCACCAAAAACAAAAGTTAGTTTTTATTCATAAAAGATTTAGCAACTGTCTAAGTAAGATTCGGTGCATATATAGGTTAATGAAAGGTAGATTTAGGCATGCCCACCCATCTCTTTTTAAAGTTGGGTGGATAGATATACGCTTAATGTTTGAAAAAAGAGTTTCTATACCAGCAATAGAAATCCCTCCCGCTTTAAGCGGAGAGGGATAAGCAATTTATAAGGCGTGAACAAGGTCTTTTTTATTTGGTTTATCGGATCATGGCCGCCTTAGTTTTCAGTAGGATTGGATACGTGGTTTTCAAGAGGATACAAAAGATTTTAAATTGGTTTTATGCAGGATCAGGATTTTGGTTTTTCGAAAAAAAAAGAAGTTGACTGATACTGGATTTTTGGTTTTTCTTTCGGAATCGGATTCTAAAAAACTTACTGGACGGTATTTCAAGAAACTGGATGGATTGATTTAGTGATCAATCAACTTCTGGTACAAAAGTATAGCTGCAAGGCATGTGCATCAAGAGGGACATTGCTTCTTTTTTAAAGCCTCATTTTTACGGATGACTTTCGTAGATTAACGATTGTGTAATGTAAGACCTACGTGACTGATCTGCGAAGAACTATTATATTTCTGCACAGAACCCGATGAATAAAGTATGATTTCGTTTTGTACGATGGTATAATTTTTACCACTATTATTTTAAATAACTGTCATGTCAACTCCTCAAAAAAAGAACAATGCCAAACCGGAAGATGTAAATTTTCTTTTGGCCGATCCTGGCAATGCTAGCAATCCTTCTCCGCATAACGAAGATCTGGATATGGTAAGCAATAATCAATTCCTTAGCAAAGGAGCAGAAAAATACATACGGGAAGGCGGCAATATAGAAGACATACCAGATGCACAAGACCAGGAGGAAATGAATGAAACTATTGAAGAACCCAGAGAGTAAAAATAAATAAAGAGCAAAAATATTATCGCCCCGGGCTTTTTGAAGGATTTATGTGCGGTGCTTGAGTAAGTGTATTGACGGACAACTTCAATTTACTGGAACTGGGGCTTAATTGATCTGGCTAAGACAGAAGGATCAATGCAATTTTGTTTTTTTTCCTCCAACATTCATTCGGTAAAAACTATCTTTTTCAATCAACAAAGCCTGGTGGTTTCCGGTGTGATGGTTCACGTCTATCGCAATGATCTTACCATGATACCTTGTTTGAATACTGTCCACAATGGTATGTCCCACAACAATCCGTTTAACATCGAAAATATTTAATGTGCTATCTACCTGGGCCATGGAAGCAAGTGGTGGAACAAAATAGCCACGGTACCAGAAAGGGGATGTGTTTCCGTTGAAAAACAGTGTAGCCTTCTTCTCAAGCAGCAGGCTGTCAAATCCATCCTTGTCATAAAGGGGACGTACCAGGTGGTTGATCTCTTTTAGTGAAAGACCGGTTTCATTCACCGCCTGCGATACACCGCCATGCATGAAAAGATAATTACCAATCCGTTCCATAATATTCTTGGTGCGCAACCACCGGCCCAGTTCTGTGTTGGCAGCATAGAGATCCATGTAGGTTCTTCCCATCAGCATGGCCACTTCACTGTATTTTGGGTGAACATACCTGAGATCTTCGGACAGGTTCATAATCTCGTGGTTCCCAAGAATGACATGTACATAACCTCCTTTTGCTTTTGCATCGCTTTCCAGTTTGTAAAGAAGCCAAAGGCAAGCAGTTACTTCCTCTCCACGGTCAAAGAGATCACCACATACCACAAGGTGTCCCTTACCAAATGTCCACTTGAATTGTTCGTTGATCACTCCTCCGGCAAGGAGTAACTTATTAAACCCTTGAAAGGTTCCTTCAATATCAGATACGACGAACAGTTTTTCAGCAGATTTATATTCAGCAGGTTCGTAATTCAATGCCTCTTTTAATGGCACGGGAAATGAAACACCAGGCTTACCTGGAACCGCAACAGAGAGCAAAGGAGTAGCCTCCAGTTTCAAGTCTATAGAATCTTTCTTCAATTTACCATTGTTAATGGACTCAATAAAGAGGGAATCGTTTTTATAAAACAAGTAAGGTCCATCGATTAAGGAGCTATTCTGTCCTGAACAAAAAAGGAAAGAATGCAGAAAGACGATATACAGAATTACCCGGATCATTAAAAATTATTTGACGCTGAATTATCGGAAAATGCATCCTCATGTAACCGTTTCATACAGTCCTGTGAAAGATGATATTAAATCTACATATTTTATGAATGCGCCAACGATGACTATCAGCTTTCTATTTTCATTTGTTTATGATTGCCCGCGATAACGCCCACCACCAATAAAGCATATTGATGAAGAAACTAATCGCAGTCAACGCATTAAATTATTTGATTGTTCGCTGTTAGTACAATCGGCGTGGATAATAACAGCAATCTCATCCCCATATAGCTGAAGTAATGTTTTTAAGGAGAATAAATTTTCGGTTTTGTCATCAACAATCAATATCGCATAAAACCTGCCGTTATAATTTAAAAGTGGGTTTGAAAGATAAGATTTAAATGGGGGTGGAGTGAATTTATACCCCTGTCATTTACACTGATGCACTGCTTAAGGCTTCAAACGCTTTTGGCAAATTAGGTAAGGTTATGGGTAACAACAGAAAGAATTTCTTTTAGCTCACTATAGCTTGCTGGTTTAGAAATGAAATACGCTGCACCGTTTTGCAACGTTTCTTCTTTATCTTTTACGTACGATGACGTGGTGTGCATTATTACCGGAATATGTTTCAGCTTTCGTTCTTTTTTAGTGCCGCCAAACATTCCTTGCCATCCATGCGGGGCATGTTGAGATCCATGAAAATAAGATACGGAAGAGAGGCATCTAAAGCTGTTAGCTTTTGTAAAGCTTCCTCACCGTCGGAGGCCGATAAAAACTGTAATGCAGGATCAACTTCCGCTAAAACTTCCCGGAAAAGAAAAGTATCGGACATCGTCATCAACAAATAGTAAAGGTTTACGTTCCGTCACGTAGGGTTTTTTGCAAAAATAGGATAAATGATATGTTTGTATTCAGCCGGCTGCGTTGCCTTCTATCCCTTTTCATTTCTTACATTTACCCAAACCATCACCATGCCTTTTAACCGTCGGCATTTTTTGCATAAAGCCGGGATGGCTTCTGCAACCGTTTTTGCTTCTTCAATACTACAACCGGCCTGGAGCAAGGCTTTAGAAAAAGCAATTAAAAAAGCAGAGACTATTTTGCCTGATGCATTAGCAACAGATGAAGACTTCTGGTATTACGTTCAGCAATCATTCACCGTTTCTTCTTCAATTATTAATCTAAATAATGGTGGTGTTTCTCCTGCTCCCAAAACAGTTCAGGACGCCATGAAACGCTACTACGATTACAGCAATGAAGCACCGAGTTATTATATGTGGCGCATTTTAGACCAGGGCAGGGAAACACTAAGAAACAATTTAGCAAAACTGGCCGGATGCGGTGCTGAAGAAATTGCTATTAACCGGAATTCATCAGAAGGGTTGGAAACAATAATTTTTGGATTGCCATTGCAAGCAGGTGATGAAGTGGTTGCAAGTAAGCAAGATTATCCCAACGTGGTACATGCCTGGCAGCAGCGGGAAATTCGCGATAAAATAAAAATGGTTTGGGTGAATTTAGAGCTGCCTTCGGAAGATGAAAATTATCTGGTTAGAAGTTTTGTTTCTGCGTTTACGCCAAAAACGAAAGTTGTAAATATCACCCACATCATCAATTGGAACGGACAAACTTTACCGGTAAAAAAAATTGCAGATGAAGCCCGCAAACGAAGCATAGAAGTCTTGGTAGATGGAGCGCATAGCTTTGCGCATATTGATTTCAAAATACCGGATTTGGGCGCCGATTATTTTGCAAGCTCATTACACAAATGGCTGTATGCGCCTATCGGAAGTGGAATGTTATATGTGCGAAAAGAAAAGATTAAAAACATTTATCCGCTCTTTGCTTCCGATGATCCTCATAAAGATGACATACGAAAGTTTGAAGCGCTGGGCACCCGTCCGTTTTTTATTGAGCAGGCCATTGGAAAGGCTCTGGAATTTCATGAAATGATTGGTGCCGAAAGAAAACAAAAGCGGCTTCATTATTTAAAGAATTATTGGATGGAAAAAGTAGCGAAGCTTCCTAAAGTAATGCTGCATACTTCCTTGCATCCGGCATGGGGCGGCGCCATTGGTATGGTTTCTATTGCGGGAAAGAAACCCGCAGAATTAGACGCCTGGCTTTTCAACAATTATAAAATACACACTACTACTATTGTTTGGGAAAACATCAGTGGTGTACGCATTACACCCAATGTTTACACCACAACAAAAAATTTAGATGTGCTGGTAGAAGGCATTACGGCCTTTTCCAAACTCTAAGCCTCATTTCATGCACATGCAAACACTCAAGCGACGATTAACTTTAGTACAAGCAACGGCCATTAACATGATTGATATGGTGGGCATTGGGCCGTTTATTGTGTTGCCATTGGTGATCCGTGATTTTAATTCATCCTTGTTTTTATGGGCCTGGATACTAGGTGCTGTGATTGCATTAATGGATGGAATGATCTGGAGCGAACTGGGTGCCGCTTATCCATTAGCTGGGGGCAGTTATAATTTTTTGAGGGTGGCTTTTGGCGAGAAGTGGGGCAAACTTGCTTCTTTTTTATTTGTGTGGCAAACTTCAATACAAGCCCCGCTGGTGCTGGCTTCAGGGGCTATTGGCTTTTCTACCTATGTTCGTTATTTAGTGCCGGTGCTTGGTTACTGGCAACAAAAATTAGTATCGGTTTTAATCATTGTACTCATTACATTTTTGTTGTATCGTAAAATAGAATCTATAGGTAAGCTCTCCGTTTTTTTATGGGTGGCTGTGTTGGGAACCATTACCTGGATTATTGTTGGTGGCATCTCGTATCACCCTATTTCTTATTCATTTATCCCACCAACAATAGATACATTTTTCACGTCTGCGTTTTGGGTGGTATTGGGACAGGCAAGTGTAAAAACCATTTACAGTTATTTAGGTTATTATAATGTTTGCCACCTTGGCGGCGAACTACTGAAACCGGAAAAGAATATTCCGAAAAGTATTTTTATTTCTATCATCGGCATTGCTGTTTTATACTTAGCTATGAACCTTAGCGTAGTGCATGTAGTTCCATGGCAAGAGGCACAGAAGTATGATTTTATTATAAGTGTATTTATGGAAAAAACATTTGGTGGCGCAGCAGCCCGCATTGCTACCATCCTTGTTTTGTGTGTGGCTTTTTCATCACTGTTTGCTGTATTGCTTGGCTACTCAAGGGTGCCTTATGCTGCTGCGATAGATGGAAATTTCTTTAAAATATTTGGCAGGCTTCATCCTGCCAAAGCCTTCCCTTATATATCATTGCTTTTTATTGCCGGCATGGCTGTTATTCTTTCTTTCAGCCTTTCTTTAAAACAAGTAATTGCCGCCATTTTAGCTATGCGCATTTTAGTGCAGTTTGTAGCACAAGGCATTGGTGTGATGTTGTTGCGCCAACGAAAAGGAACAAAGGAGTTACCTTTTAAAATGTGGCTTTATCCAATGCCGGTTATTATCTCTGTTGCTATTTGGCTTTTTGTATTTTATTCTACCGGATGGATGGCTGTTTGGGGCACATCCGTTGCTGCTGTGGGTGTGGTGGTTTATTTTATAAGAGAGGCATTGAATAGAAAAAGAAAAGAGGCAACTCACACCCCCAGTCCGCCTTAGGCGGAGAGCATCAGCGCACAGCAACCATAGTGAAAAAATTTGGTAAACTATCGTAATGATTTTGCTTCATCAAACTCTAACTCCCCTCTACAACTTGTTGGAGAGGGGCCGGGGGTGAGGGGTTGCTCAGCTCGCAGCAATAATCAAATAATAATTCTTTTTCCCTCTCTGTACCAGCAGATATTTTCCATGCAGCAAATTGGTTGTGCCGACCTGCATTTGGGCCTCTGTTACCTTCTCCCAGTTAATACTTAACCCGCCATTTTGAATCATTTTTCTTGCTTCACCTTTACTTGGGAAGATGCCTGTATCAGTAACAAGACTAACTACATCAACACCGCTTTGCAAATTATTTATTGCATAATCAACTTTCACAATTCCCTGTATATTCTCTAAATCATCTGCACTCAAATTATTTGCGGAAACATTGTGTTGAGCAAATAATTTGACTGTAGTTTCTATCGCTGTATCGTATTCTTCTTCACCATGAACAAAAATGGTAAGCTCTCTCGCTAATTGTTTTTGTAAGATGCGTTTGCTGGCATCAGCCTTATGTTCTTCTATCAAAACATCAATTTCTTCTTTTGGCAGGAAAGTAAAAATCTTTATCCAGCTTTCTGCATCGGCATCGGCAGCATTTAACCAAAATTGATAGAACTGGTAAGGCGAAGTTTTTTCCTTATCTAACCAAATATTTCCGCCTTCTGATTTACCAAACTTGCTGCCATCGGTTTTAGTAAGAAGCGGACAAGTAAAAGCAAAAGCTTCGCCGCCAGCCTTACGGCGAATTAGTTCAGCACCGGTAGTAATATTTCCCCACTGGTCCGAGCCGCCCATTTGCAACTTGCAGTTTTTGTTTTTATAAAGCCAGTAAAAATCGTAACCCTGTATTAATTGATACGTAAATTCTGTAAATGAAATTCCTCCCTCGCCTTCAATCCGCTTCCGAACACTTTCTTTGCTTATCATATAGTTCACTGTGATGTGCTTGCCCACATCACGGATAAAATCTAAAAAACCAAGCTCTTTAAACCAATCATAGTTATTTACCATTACGGCCGCGGCAGGGCCGGGATTGAAATCTAAAAACTTCATTAGCTGTGACTTTATACCTTCTACATTTCTTTGCAATACTTCCCCGCTTAGTAAATTTCGTTCGGCGGTTTTTCCGCTTGGGTCGCCAACCATGCCGGTCGCGCCGCCTAAAAGGGCAACCGGCTTGTGACCGGCTTTTTGCAAGTGAACTAATAATAAAATTGGCACTAAGCTCCCAATATGTAAAGAGTCGGCAGTGGGATCGAAGCCCACATAGCCTGCGGTTAATTCTTTGCTTAACTGTTCTTCTGTGCCGGGCATTATATCCTGCACAAGGCCTCGCCAGTGCAGTTCTTGTATAAGGTTCATAGCTCTTAATTGTTTAAGTTGGCGGTTTAGGAAAAAGTTTAACATTTCACAAGTTCACGGGTTCACCTGTCAATCGCTAAAAAGTGAAGTGTTCCTATAGAGGTGCCAAAATGCAAACTTCTAAGCTGCCAACTGCTACTATTTAAAACAGGCGCAAATGTAAACAGGGCAGGGCAATTTACTTGAGCCTTCTTCGTTGGGGGAACGGGGAAATACGGCTGCTGCATTATGAAATTCGATTGTATGGATTATATTTGTTGACGCAGCCAATATCTACTAAAAACGCCAGCTGTAATCCATTGCTTATCTGAAACTCTGAAAAATGAACTTCAAACTCGTTGCTCTTGCCATATTCAGCTTGATTTCCTCATCTTGTTTTGCTCAATTCCGAAAATATTCCAATGAATTTTTAAACATAGGCGCTGGTGCCCGTGGCCTGAGTATGGGCTCTGCACAGGTGGCTTCTGTACAAGATGGAACAGCCGGTTACTGGAACCCTGCTGGTTTGGCCAATGTAAAAGATCACGGAAATGTAAATTTAATGCACGCTGAATATTTTGCCGGTATAGGAAAGTATGACTATGCCAGTGTTGCCCTTCCAACATCGGGGAATAAAAGAACCATCGGTATTACAGCGCTTCGGTTTGCAGTAGATGATATTATGAATACATTGTTCTTAGTGGAGCCTGATGGGTCGGTTAATTATAATAATATTCAGGCCTTTTCTTCTGCCGATTACGCCTTCATTTTTTCGCTGGCGCAGAAACTGAAAGAAACAGCGAATAAAAATATAAGCTTTGGTGTTAATGCAAAAGTTATCCACCGCAGCGTGGGTTCCTTTGCCAAGGCATGGGGGTTTGGGCTTGATGCAGGATTGCAAATAAAGACTGGTAAATGGCGCTTTGGTTTTGCGGGCCGCGACATTACCACCACGTTTAACGCATGGTCTTTTGCCTTTACCGAAAAAGAAAAAGAAGCCCTTTATCTTACTAATAACGACATACCTGTAAAAAGTACAGAAATAACCGCTCCCCGCCTGGTGGTAGGTGTGGCCCGTGATTTTACATTAAGTAAAAAACTGAGTATTTTAACGGAAGCTAATTTTGATTTTACGTTTGATGGCAAACGAAATACAGTAGTGAGTGCGGACCCCATAAGTATTGACCCTAAAATTGGCGCTGAGCTAAATATTAATAATTCGGTTTTTCTGCGCGGCGGCATCAATAATTTTCAAAAAGCGCTGAGTGATGGCGATACCCTTAACCAGAAAAAAGTCTGGATCTATCAGCCAAGCGCCGGTGCAGGTTTCCGTATTCAGAATGTGCGTATTGATTATGCTTTCACTAATTTGGCTAATCAATCCAACCCTCTTTATACCCATGTTTTCTCCCTGCAGTTTGACCTTGTGAATGATAAAAAACGAAAGAAAAAATAACTTAATCCGTACAAAAAAATTATTGAAAATGAGAAAAGTTTTATTCAGCTTATTGGTGTTGGCCGGTCTTGTTACAAAGGCGCAGGTGTACAATAATGAGTGGATTGATTTTACAAAAACCTATTATAAATTTAAAGTAGGCAGTGATGGCCTGTATCGTATTTCAGGAGCTACCTTAGCCGCTGCCGGTTTAGGAACCGCACCCGCACAGGATTTTCAGCTTTGGCGCAATGGAGTGCAGGTACCGATCTATACTTCTGTAGCATCAGGTGCCATGGCGGCATCTGATTACGTAGAGTTTTGGGGCAAAATGAACGATGGCAAACCAGACAAAGAACTATACCGGGACAACTCTAACCAGTTGAACGATAAGTGGAGTCTAATCTCCGATTCAGCCGCTTATTTTCTTGCGGTAAACTCTTCTGGCTCTAATATGCATTTTCAAACAATCGTAAATAATGTAGCCGGAAACACCTTATCTGCAGAACCTTATTTTATACATACCGTAGGGCAATACTTTAGAAATAAGGTAAACCCCGGCTTGTTTTATGTAGTAGGAAGTGATCGCCTTTTTTCTTCTTCTTATGATAAAGGAGAAGGTTGGTCATCGGATGATTTGGTAACTACAAAAGAAAGTGGCAATACAACGTACGGAATATTGACCACTAATTTTTCAAACTTATTTCCTGCAGCTTCTGGTCCGGCTCCGGGTTTTATAATAAGTGTAAGTGGCAATGCCTATAACTCCCGGCAATATAAGGTTACAATTAATGGTGATTCAATTTTGCGGAAAGCAGATCCATATTTGAATGAGATTACTGACGGGGTGAATTTTAATTTAAGTTCATTAGCCAGTGGAAACGCATCGGTGGCAGTAACTAACATGACCGATGATTGCGGATCAGCAAGTTGTCCTATAGATAGGATGGTAGTGCACAAGCTGGAGATAACTTATTCTCGTCAATTTAATTTTGGTGGTGCAGCTAATTTTGAATTTGTATTAGCTGCTAGTGTAACCGGAAGTTATTTAGAGATCAGTGGATTTTCTCACGGTGGCGTAGCTCCTGTTCTATACGACGAAACCAACGGAAAAAGGTATGTAGGAGAAATTTCCGGTAGCCTGGTAAAGATTGTTTTAGAACCTTCAGCCATTGCACGAAAACTGGTGTTGGTAAGCCAGAATGGCTCTGCTATTTCTTCTATTACAACGCTGCAATCCCGGAGCTTTATTAATTACAATATAGCAGGTACTCAGGCCGATTACATAATTATTACTAACCCCATTTTATTTAACGGTGCCAATGGTACAAATCCCGTGGAAGATTACCGCACTTACCGCAGTTCTGCTACAGGCGGGGGTTTTAATACCAAAATTTTTTTAGAAGATCAGTTAGTTGACCAATTTGGTTTTGGTATAAGGAAGAACCCTGCCGCGATCCGCAATTTTATTCGTTTTGCCCGAAATAAATTTGCTGTAAAGCCCAAACAGGTTTTCATCATTGGCAGAGGCGTTCATTACCTGGATCAGAAAAGGTTTGAGGCTAACACTAATCAAACAATAAAGGATAATCTTGAAAAATTAAATTTGGTGCCTACTTACGGCTGGCCGGCTTCAGATATATTATTAGCTGCTGAACCGGGTACCTCTTCACCTTCGACATCTATCGGACGCCTCACAGCCATTACTCCTGCAGAAGTGGCTTTATATTTAAAAAAGGTGAAAGAAACCGAACTGGCTCAGCAGACGCTTTCACCCTTAATACAGGATAAAGCCTGGATGAAAAATGTGGCGCATATTGTTGGCGCCGGCGATGTTGACTTAGATAACCAACTGTCCAGTTTTATGCTTAACTACCAGCGAAAAATAGAAGACACTTTATATGGTGCCAAAGTATATACATTCAGAAAAAACACTGCCAACCTTGTACAACAATTAAGCGATGCTGACTTAACCAACTTATGGAACAAAGGCCTAAGCTTAGTTACGTATTACGGCCACTCCTCCGCGACCACTTTAGAATTTAACCTTGATGATCCGGGAAACTATAACAACCAGGGAAAATATCCTATGTTCTTTGCTTTGGGTTGTAATGCCGGTAATACATTCGATTATAATGAAAGCCGCTTTGTGCAAAAAAATTATTTATCGGATAAATATGTGCTGGCACCCGACAGAGGCTCAATCAATTTTCTGGCTTCAACGCACTTTGGTATTGTTCATTATTTAGACATCTGGAACTCCAGGGCGTATAGTAATATGTCCTCAATACAATACAGAAGATCCATTGGTGAGATCATGCAAAAAACAATTAACGATGTTTATGCATTTACAACTACTGATGACTTTTTTGCACGTTGTAATGCAGAGCAAAGCATTTTAAATGGCGACCCGGCCGTAGGCTTGAACCAACAGGTAAAACCCGACTATGCCATTACTGATACGATGGTAAAAGTGGCTCCCAATTTTATTTCGGTAGCCGATCTGTCCTTTAAAGTCAATATTCAGGTGATCAATCTTGGTAAGGCTATTAACCGTAAGAGTGTGGTAGAAACCAAGCGTCAGTTCCCTAATGGGTCAATCGCAGTAGTTAGAAGAGACACCCTGGATGGTACACGTTATGTTGATAACATAAGCTTTAGTTTGCCAATTGACCCCAACAGGGATAAAGGCACAAACAAAATTTTTGTAACAGTAGATGCCGATAATGTAGTTGATGAACTTTTTGAAAATAATAATTCAACCTTACGTGAGTTTATTATTTATGAAAATGAAGCAAGGCCGGTTTATCCCTACAATTTTGCTATTGTAAATAAAAGAAACATTTTATTAAAGGCTTCTACTGCAAATCCGTTTGATGTTAGCAGGCAGTATAAGATGGAGATAGATACAACTGAATTATTTAACTCTCAATCTAAAGTAACAACTTCCCTTACCTCTGTTGGTGGCTTGCTTGAATTCGCTCCGGGCATCAATTTTACTGATGGTACAGTATATTACTGGCGTGTAGCACCTGTGCCGGCCACCGGGGTCCCAGTATGGAATTCTTCCTCTTTTGTTTATTTAGATAACTCAGCACCAGGGTTTAACCAATCACATTATTATCAACATCAAAAATCAACAATAGTTGATATGGATTTACAGCCGGGAAATAGCTGGAATTTTAATAAAAAAACAAACAACCTGCTTATCCGCAGCGGTGTGTTTGTAACAGCTGTTACGCAGGCCTCAGAGTTTGCTGTGGAAGTCAATGGAGACAATTACATTCGCAGTATATGTGCCTGGCCAAGTATTGTTGTAAATGTATTTGACCCTGTTACTTTTAAACCCTGGTTTAATGCATCTGCCGGCCAAAACGGCCAGTTCGGGAGCGATCCTATTTGCGGGATTGACAGAGTGTATAACTTCCAGTTTTTACTCAATGATTCCAGTAAGCGAAGAAAATTAGTAGAGTTTCTGGAAATGATACCTTCCGGCAATATTGTAGCTATCAGGAACTTTTCAACTTCTGACCCGAATAACAATGTTTTTGTTGACAAATGGAAAAGTGATACCGCTGTACTTGGAAGCAATCGTTCAATTTATCATCACCTGTATAATCAAGGGTTTTTAAGTGCCGACTCCTTTTATACACCAAGAGCTTTCATCTTTACATATAAGAAGGACAGGCAAGCAGAAGTTATACCTAAATCTACTTTTAGTAGTGGTATCTATGATAAAATAAGTGTATCAGCCGATTACCTTACCCCAGATTCTATAGGATATGTTACATCGCCAGTATTTGGACCGGCTATAGCATGGAAAGAATTTAAATGGGGAGGCACAGTAGCAGACCCAGGCCCTGGTGACAGGCCAACTGTAGATATTATTGGGATAAAAACAAACGGAGCAATAGATACGCTATTACGGGGCATAGATGCCTCGCAGCAAACAGTAGATATATCTTCCATCAATGCTTCAGATTACCGTTTTTTGCAATTGCACTTGAATAATATGGACAGCGTTTATCATTCTCCGTACCAGTTGAAATATTGGAGGCTTACATACGACCCTGCACCAGAAGGCGCAGTGTTACCTAATATATTGTTTACTATGAAAGACACGGTTGAAATTGGCGAGCCATTGCAAGGTAAAATAGCATTTAAAAACATAGGTGATGTTCCTTTTGGCGACAGTCTTAAAATTAAAGTAACCGTTTTTGACCGCAATAATAACGCAAGGATTTTTCAAGTACCTAAACAGAAAAAACCATTAAACAGCGGCGAAGTATTAAATGTGCCCTTTACTGTTGACACTAAGCAACTAGTGGGAGCAAACACTATTTATGTTGATATAAACCCTGACGATGACCAGCCGGAACAATATCACTTTAACAATTTTATCTTCCGCAATTTTTATGTAAAGGGTGATACGCTTAGTCCTTTACTGGATGTGACTTTTGACAATGTACACATCCTTAACAGGGATATTGTTTCTGCAAAACCCGATATTGTGATCAAGCTGAAAGATGAAGCGAAATGGTTGCTATTGAACGATCCGTCTGCAACATCGGTACAAGTACGTTTTCCAAGCGGTGTACTGAGATCGTATGCTTACAATAGCGATACGCTTACGTTTACACCACCCACCGGTGCACCCAATACAAACAATACGGCTACTATCAGGTTGAGGCCTTACTTCACCGAAGATGGTGACTACGAATTAATTGTAACCGGTAAAGACATGAGTGATAATGCAGCAGGAACTACATCGTACAAAGTAGGATTCCAGGTAATTAATAAAGCCATGATTTCAAATATGCTTAATTACCCTAATCCATTTACTACAGCAACTGCTTTTGTATTTACGCTAACCGGAACTGAAGTGCCACAGAACATAAAAATTGAAGTGCTGACAGTAACCGGTAAAATTGTTCGGGAAATTACAAAAGCAGAATTAGGACCGTTGCATATTGGACGAAACATTACTGAATTTAAATGGGATGGTACCGACCAATACGGATCCAAACTGGCAAATGGCGTTTATCTATACCGGGTAGTTACCAACCTCAATGGAAAGTCGTTGGATAAGTATAAGTCAGATAATGACAACACCGATAAGTATTTTAATAAAGGCTATGGTAAAATGTACCTGATGCGATAATTATTCGGGAATAATATAAAAAAAGCTGCTTGGAAACGGGCAGCTTTTTTATAACAACTACTTTAGTAAGCCAATGCAAAAAAAAGATTTTCCGGCACTAACAGGAATACGGTTTATTGCTGCAACATTTGTTTTTTTATCACATTATGCCGACCAATTAGTTCAGTCTCATAACCATTTTGGGTACATTTTTTTAAGACAGTTGAATGTTGGCGTTACTCTTTTTTTTGTACTTAGCGGTTTTTTAATTACGCATCGTTACTATGGAATTTCGTATGCCGCAAAAACCTTTCAATTTTATATAACCAAACGCATTGCACGCATTTTTCCACTTTACCTGTTTCTTCTTTCCATTCAATTTTCGCTGTTTTTTTTACAGGGTAAAAAAGGCCTTGACTTTTTATGGGTAGTTTTTTTAAACATAACTTTAGTAAAAGGGCTTAGTGCGAAATATTTTTTGTCCGGCCTTGCTCAATCATGGAGCTTAACAGTAGAAGAGATATTTTACTTTTTTGCTCCCTTGTCATTTTATTTTATAAGGGTTAAAAAGTTTTTTTTATTACAGATCCCTATATTAATTGGAATAGGATGTTTACTGGTTATGGTGTTTTCTCATCTTGATTTTGAGGGTTTTTTCCAGAGTATTTATTTCCTTTTCTCTACTACTTTTTTTGGTCGTTGTTTTGAATTCTTTGTAGGCATTTATATTTCTTTATTACTGATCAATGGCAGGTCTGTGCGCACTAAAAACTATACTTTATGGGGCAGCCTTCTTTTTACTAGTTTACTACTGCTGTTAAGCTTTTGTGCTTATCAGCAAAATAAAATATTGCTAAACGATTCCTTCGTTGGCATTTTACTTTTTAATTTTTTGATTCCTGTCGCTATTGGAATTTTTTATTACGGCTTGTTGGGGGAGCAAACGATAGCCAACCGTATCTTATCTAATAAATGGATTGTTCTGCTAGGGAAAAGTTCATACGCCTTTTATCTGTTACATATCGGCATGATAGCAGAAGTCATCTACTTTCATTTTACGTCTGCCATTTTGCTGCTGTATATCACTTTGCAATTACTGTCTATAGCTGCGTATAAGGTATTTGAAAAGCCTGTTTACTTTTTTATTCTGCGTAAGTTTGCTTCTCAAAAGCATAAACCATCACTTTATCAGAATGGCTAAGATCGGAATCAATTTAACTACAGGCAGTTTACAAAAGGAAGAGATTATTGTGGGCATTGATTTAGGAACCACCAATAGTTTGGTTGCCATTATTCATCCCGACACAGGCCAGCCAACTGTTTTAAAAGAATTTGACAACACCACCTTAGTTCCTTCTATCATTCATTTTGGATCAGGGGATCAGTTATCTGTGGGTAACGAGGCAAAGCAATATTTAATTACCGAACCGCAGAACACCATTTTTTCCGTAAAACGGTTGATGGGTAAATCCTATAAAGATGTGGCAGACCGTGCCGATTTCTTTACTTATAAAGTGCTGGATGATGGCACCGATAATTTAGTAAAAATTGAAGTCAATGGGACGTTTTATACGCCAATTGAGTTGTCTTCTTTTATTCTAAAAGCATTAAAGCAAAGGGCTGAGCACATCTTAAAAACATCCGTCAACAAAGCCGTTATTACCGTACCGGCTTATTTTAATGATGCGCAGCGGCAGGCCACAAGAGATGCGGGGCGATTAGCAGAATTAGATGTATTGCGCATTGTAAACGAACCTACCGCCGCAAGTTTAGCCTATGGCCTTGGCATGAATAAAGACGAGGAAAAAACAGTAGCTGTTTATGATTTAGGTGGCGGCACATTTGATGTATCTGTTCTTCGCATCAGCAACGGAATTTTTGAAGTCCTGTCTACAAATGGGGATACCTATTTAGGGGGTGATGATTTCGACAATGCTATTGTAAATTGGTGGATGAAAGCGCTATCTATTTCATCTAAAGAAATGCAGTCCGATAAATCGCTTGCACAAGAACTTCGCTTGAAAGCAGAGGAAGCTAAAATTCACCTTAGCAGTTACGAATTATTTTTAGGAACAATAAAAGGAGAAGAGCTAAGACTGAGCAGAGAAAAATTTAATGTATTAATCCAACCATTTATAAACAGAACAATTGAAAGCTGTAAGAATGCAGTGAAAGATGCGGGTATAACCATTTCTGAAATAGATGAAGTAGTGATGGTAGGCGGCTCTACACGGGTGCCGTTAGTTAAACAAGCAGTAAGTAAATTTTTTGAGAAGAAGGTACACGACGAAGTAAACCCTGATGAAGTAGTAGCCTTAGGTGCGGCTGTGCAAGCTGATATTTTAGCGGGTAATAATAAAGATGTTTTATTGCTGGACATTACGCCACTTTCACTTGGCATAGAAACGATGGGCGGTTTGATGGACATATTAATTCCACGTAATTCAAAAATTCCATCAAAAGCAGCAAGACAATATACAACACAGAAAGATGCACAATCAGGGATAGTGATTTCGGTTTACCAGGGCGAAAGAGACCTGGTGAAAGATAACCGCAAACTTGCCGAGTTTACCCTGGCAGGGATACCGGCTATGCCGGCAGGCTTACCTAAAGTAGAAATCAGTTTTCTAATAAACGCCGATGGAATTTTGGTAGTAGGTGCAAAAGAGTTGCGCAGTGGTGTACAACAATCTATTGAAGTGAAGCATCAATATGGGTTAACTGATAGTGAAGTAGAAAGGCTTCTTATTGATTCTATTCATCATGCAAAAGGTGACATGCAAGTAAGGGCATTGGTAGAAGCTCAGACAGAAGCTAAAATTTTAATTGATTTTACGCGAAACTTTCTTGTAAAGAATACTGAATACTTAACTGAGGAGGAAATTAACCAAACCAAGGTAGCGCTACGCAATTTAGAAGAAACAACTATTAAGGGCACAAAAGATGAAGTGCAGCAAGCTATTGAAAGCCTTAATAAAACGTCAAGGCCTTATGCCGAAAGAGTAATGGACGTTGCAATAGCAGCCGCTATGAAAGGCAAGAAGATATGATGGTCTTTGATCTCTCTTCCTTTTAAACTAAAAACCTCGGTATGATGCATTGTGTTTAAGTTTCTTGAAATTAAAAAGGTAGTTGATGATTAAAAACAAATTCCATTTTTTCTTTCAAAATGACACTCGCATAGTTGTTGCTTTATGGGCGACTTTTCAAATAATATGGTATCTGTCCCTTGGCGTTCACTTCGATTTGGAATCTGTGAAATACATTGATGAAGCGCAGTATATTTTACAGCATCATCACCTGTCTCAATTCCGTTACCTGTTTTATTTTTCCACCATTGCAGTTATTGCTTTTTCTTATGTAACGCATATAGGTTTGTACGGCGCCTTGTCCATCATTATGCTGATTAACCTTTTCAGCTATTTGTATTTTTTTAAAGCTTTGAAACAGCTTTTTCCGGATCGCCTGTCGCCCTATATTGTTATAGGTTTTTTAGTAAGCTTTTGGCCTTATCAAGGCTGGTCGCTTTATCTTTTTACCGAATGTTTTTTTTATAGTATTGTGCTGGTTTTGTTCTCGCATTTAATTTTATTCAGGAGGCTAAGCTTCCGTTTTATAAGCACCATTTTTCTAATACTGGCTTTACTCGTAATCAGCCGTCCTTTAGGCATTCTATTCATCTTGCCAGCATTGCTTTTTATTTTTTTGAAACTTTCAAAAAAACAGAAGCTGGCCTTTTATGCCGCAGCCATCTTGTTCCTGGTGCTTCTAAATTTTGTGGTACAAATAGTTTTCACCACAACTCCTGATTGGAACATGATGAGAGCACTAACAGAAGACAGTATTATTTGCGATATGCCGGAAACCAGTGCAGGCACCGCACTCGATCTTTCCCAAAATCCAAATCAGTTGTATCAATTGTTTTATTACATCACGCACAACTTCCCGCATTTTTCGGGGCTTGCTTTAACAAGGCTGAAGTATTTTTTTACAATGGTGAGAGATTACTTTTCTACTTTTCATAACCTTTACTTAATTGGGTATTTGGTTATGCTTTATGGTAGTATTATTTTTGGAATAAAAAGGATTTTCAAATTATTGCCGGCGGGTTTAGGGCTGTTTATTTTTTCTTCCATCTTACTATTTGCCCTAACTGTTGCCTTGCAATGCGATGATTATCATAACCGTTTTCTCCTTGCATTAATGCCGTTTTTTTCTACCCTGTCGGCTATGATATTGTTACCGCTTGTTTATCGGTTCTTTTCTTTTTTAAAACCACGTAAAGGCTAGCTGTATCAACATAGAAATTTTTTCCTTTGAGATTAAATAGCTCAATTACTGTATGAAAAACAGGAACCAGAAATCGGAAATTATATTTTTTCAATCTGTTTTCTAAGAACAAAGTGTCGCAGAACTGCCCGGATTTTTTGGTGCAAATGATTTCAAAGCCATTATCACCAGCTAATTTTTTTATTGTTTGCATCGAAAAGTAATTGATGTGTTCTGCGGGTTTAAATTGAAACCAGGCCTTGCGAAAAAGTTTGCGCTGCCAGCTTCCATAATTTGGCGTAACAAGTACCATTACACCATCATCTTCAAGTAAGGAGTGCAGCGTGGCCATATTTTCATGTAAATCTGTAAAGTGTTCAAGAACATCAAAAATGCTAATGAAGGCGAACTTGTCCGCTGTATTAAGTTGAATCAAGGGGGTATCAAATATTCTAAAGTCTCTTCTGCGAAGTTGAAGCGCTAAATCTTTGTCCAATTCAATTCCATAAGCTTTCCATTGCTGTTCATTGAAAACTTCGAGGCAATAGCCGGCAGCGCAGCCAACATCTAATGCTTTTATGGGAGTGTGCTGCTTTAGATAAGGCAATGCATCGCTAATCCATTTTTGAAAATTTTTTTTCCGTAGTTCCCTATTTTCTGTGTAGTGGTAATAACCAACTTCTTTATTATCGAAGTAGTTTGAGGTATATATTTTATAGAGTTCCTCTTTTTGAAGACGCGGGTTTACATAAATAAATTTGCAATTGCTGCATTGCACTATTCTCCATATATTAATCTTGTGCTTTTGATGATAACTTTTGTTTGCACAAAGTGGACAATTAATTTTTTCTGTTTTAGATAAATTCATGAAACGTTTTGAGGGGGTAACTACTGCGATAGCTTTGTTACAATCATAGCTGGTGCATCTGCAAATAACGGGTGATGTACTTCCCAATCATATCAAATTCCAAATTCACTTTATCACCTTCTTTCAAAAACTTCAAACTGGTATGCTCCCACGTGTAAGGAATGACGGCCACTTTAAACGAAGTTTTCTTTACATCAAATAAA
>MWWF01000025.1_pt2 | contig 20660 bp, 15 predicted proteins | sample 1047351 | NCBI WGS metagenome assembly MWWF01 (sample SAMN06349970, study PRJNA376086) | soil metagenome | isolation source: MGM-3 sample Antarctic (ecotone) soil | place: Antarctica
TTAAGGAATAGGTGTCTTAACAATTATGAGCAAATTATTAACTGGAATAACTATTTTCATTTTTACCCTAGTCACAGGCATTGGTATGTATTTCGTTTGGTATCTACCTATTCAGCTATCAAATCAGGAGATTGTTTCGTTACCATTGGAAAATTCAATAGAGTTTGAACCTACTAAAAACTTGGAAGAATCCATTGTGCCTCGGAAATTAAAGATTGAACCTTGCACAGAAAGGAATAATATAACGCAGCCAAGTTCTGATTGGAAAGGCAAAGGAGTAATTTTTCGCGGGGTTGTGAATTGCTTAGCCTTATGTGGTGCTTTGCCTGAATACCCTTTAGAAGCTAAAAAGAAAAACGTTTCTGGTGTTGTCACAGTTAATGTTTTGATTGATGAAACGGGCGAAGTTAAAGAAGCGAAAGCAAGTAATGGACACCTCGGATTGTTGGAATCAGCAGTAAAAGCTGCTAAACAAACACGATTTGCTCCAACTTTGCTTGGCGGTGCAGGTTATAAAGCCAAGGGTATTTTAATGTATAAGTTTGATATTGAAAAAGGAACGTGGCTTCAAGACCCGAGCGCACCTGATAATCCTTTCAAACTAAATCGACAAATAAACAGTCCCGCAAACGACCCGCTACTGTTGCCCAATTCATTTTGGTTAAAATAAACCCAAATGAATCACAGGAAATCTAGGTATTTGTTTTCAGTTTTATAGGCAAATTTGAATTCGACAACAGTATCCGACCCTTTTTGAAACATTTTTACTGAAACATGAAACAAATTCTACTTCTTACAATTATTTTTGCTGTATTTGTTGTTCCTTGTTTGGCTCAAGAAGAGAAACAAGCAAACACTGTTTGTATTGAGCTGAAAAATGCAAATCTTTCTGTGACTAATAACCAAGTTCTTGTTGCAGGAGAACTTTCAAAGTCCAAAATTCTAAAAATTCAGCCAAAGCTAGATAGTCATCTTTCTGTTTACATAGCGATGGCAGGCGGCTTACAGCAGCCAAATGCTTCGAAACGCATTTTGGTTTTTAATTGCTCGCCAAATTCAGAGACGGCTGAAAATGTAACTATTAAAAATCACACAGAGATTAGGCGAGGTATAGAACCTGATTTAGAAATCAAAGGCGGGGAAATTATTATTGCACTGAATAAGAATTCTAAAGAGATTTCGTCAGTATTGCCGCTTTTTGAACCTGGATATGGTTTTGGTTGCGGAATTTATATCCAACCTAAAAGTCATTAAATTGTATCGGCTAATTTAGTGAGTAAACGATTCAAAACCCTTGATTATGGCAATGTTTCAAAAAGGCTCGGATACTGTTGCCCAATTCAAATTTGGATGAAATTAACTCAACAAAATCGCTCGAATTTGCTGACTTGTTTTTAGTTTTTAATGACGCTTTTGAATTGGGCAACAGTATCCGCTCGTTTTCGGGACTTTTGAAACTCTTTGTTAAAAGAATTGGAAATAATCGTTAAGACATTCCCGAAACTCATTCCACAATCAAAGTGTCAAAACTCCGCCCGATTTTAGCTTTTGGGAGACGATAAAAGTCACTCGTTTTTGAAATTCCAGAATGGAGCGTTTACGAGATACTTTCAATGTATTTATTACACAGTTTAATTAGCTAGTTCATTCTGCCAGTTTCTAAACCATTCTTCAGGTAAACGGACTCTGGAGAAATCCATAGATTGAAGTTCTTTTAGCTTGAACTCATTAGCAAGATACAAATCCCAATCGACATCAACACTAAGAGCGATTTGTGCCGCCAAGTCTAGGTAATCGTTTTTCACCTCTGCTAGTGTTCCTTCGTTGCGTTCCCACCAAAAACGGAAACACCAATCAGCAATTTGTTGATGAGTAAAAGTTGAATGCTCATCAGAACCAAAAGCTAAAATCTTCCTTAGATTCTCTAAAGTAAATGGTAAATCAATTTTCTCGAATGGAGTTTCCTGCCAAGAACTGCCATAACCACTTTTGTCCTTTTTAGGCTGTCTACTTGTCATTGTTTCCCAGATTTAAGAGTAAAACGCAATTGATATAAATTAGGAAATCTGTCTCAAAAAGGGTCGGTTATGACACGCTTTTAGTTTGGATTATAAACAGGAAGTTTTAAGAGTATTTTTACTGAGACTTTCTTTTTCCGTGTCTAGCAAGTAATACTAGTCCGAACCCAAACATTCCATAAATAAATACTTCTAAAAAGTAAATTCCTATTCCACCACCCGAATGTGGGGAAAGATAACTAAGAGTAAAAACACAAAACACCAACGTCAGAAAAATCCAAAATAAAAAAGGAATGATAGTCGATGCTCTGGTTTTTCCTTCAGCCGTTTCTGCTATTTGCCAAGCGACTGCCATAGCTATCAAAAAGAAGATAAGAATTGGCGCAAATAAGCTAATTATTTCTGATACTTTAAGCATTGAGTAGAATACTTATCTTTGTTGTCAGAAAGGGTCGGATACTGTTGTCCTATTCAGTTTGAACAAAACTTATTCAATAAAAGCCCTGTAAATTCGCCTGTTCATTTTTCAATTTTATTGACGATTTTGAATAGGGCAACAGTATCGGGTCGTTTTTAAGACTCAAATGTTAAGTTTTGTTAAGTTCAAAATCCGAGCATACCTTAACATCGTTCTTTCGCTGGTCTTAGGCTAAAAACCAATCAACTTCAAACTTGATTTATTAATCAAAAAATCAAAGTTTCTCTCATTCCCAAATGAAAGGTTTTAACAGGTTTTCCGATCTGCGATTCGTTCAAGTTTCGTTAAAGCCGGGTTAAAGTTTTCCGCGCCCGAAATACTAGGTTTTACTAGGTTTTTCTTTGAGGCGAACTTTTGACGATTCATTGGGAATTTCCCAAAATACTTAATCGAAGGGTTTTAAGGAAGTATTCGCACACGCTTTCGTGATTTATCCGCTGACGCCTGATAAAAAGTATAAGTCTGACCGCCGATTGTCACCGTTCCAGTGCGCGCTGCGCCCGTGTTAGCCTCAATCGCAACCAGAATTGATCGAATCCACTGCCCGTCGACAGTGCCAGCTAATCCGCGGTTAGTGATACGGAGAAACGAATCATTGGACTGCGCCGTCTGGGAACATCCGACTTGACTTCTCACGTTCACGCCGTAAGTGTCGGATTTGGCAGCCACATACTGAGCAGGCGGAGCGAACGTATAGGTGCATTCGGTCGTCTGACCGTAAGCGGCAAGCGACAGAACAAAGGTAAAAATTAGCGAGAGTAAGATTTTCATATTTTTTTTGGCAGTTCTAAAACTGCGATTCTAAGATGGAAAATAACTGGAATTGTTTTTTCTTCACTTGATAATACTTAATAATTCAAACGTCGGCAATGTTTTCTTCATTTGTCGCCGCGCGGTTTGTATGAAAATTTATAGCCGAAAACTTTGTCGGCAATTTTTAGATTCAGTTTCTTGCAAGCGGAGGAGATTTGTTCGTTTCAAACATCCTTCCGACATTACGTTTGACGATTAAAAACACATCCATTACAGTTTTATTGCAGTTTCGTCTCTGTTCTCTCTCTGCTTTTTCTCTGTTTTTAGAATCAAAATAGCTTATTAATCGTGCTGTTATCGAAACCTATTTTACTTTCCGACCAGGCAAACATTAGCAATTCTTAGCAGCCTTTTTTCGGTTGCAAATTGTTGCAACTTACATTTAGCGACTGATAATCAGCGAGCGATTGAACCGAGCCTTTTTAGCGTTTCCGATTTTTCCGATTCTGCCGTTCAAAACGGACATTTACCGGACATCGTATCTCGTTTCCGTCTCGTTATTCTGCCGTCTTTGGAAGTTTTAATAATGTTCACAGCTTCAAAGCATCGGTTAGTGTCTCACAACAGAGTGTAATTACCTTCTAGAGATTAGGAAAATCACTACTTAAGCCAAACTGTTCGGCTCGAAAGCCTTTGGTTGATTGCTGGATATACCAGAACATATTGCCGCCCGTGAGCCGGATGACCGCGAAATCGGTTTTGCCGTCGCCGTCGTAATCTGCCGGAACTACCCCATCGCCGCTTTGTCCGAATTGATAGGCGGCAAACGATTTATCGGCGCTGTTGATGCGATACCAAACGCCGGTTGACGAACGCCACACGGCGATGTCGGCTTTTCCGTCGCCGTCATAATCAGCCGGAACGAATGCGTCGTTCGAGAGTCCGAAATATTCCACTCTCAATGCGCCGTTTGAACTTTGCAAAATATACCAGATGCCGTTTCTGACAACGGCTAAATCGGCTTTTCCGTCGCCGTCGTAATCTGCTTGAACTCTTTTGTCAGTGTTATATCCCCACTGGCAAGTAATGCCGACATTGTTGGAACTTTGCAAAATTTGGAAATCTCCGATTCCGCCGACGGCATCGCTCAGAGTATAAACTGCCAAATCGGTTTTACCGTCGCCGTCGTAATCGGCAACCACAGGAGTATTGCGCTGATAAGGTGTGTCTCGTCCCCACTGCCGGGCATAAAATGTGTTGTCGGAACTTCGCAGGATATACCAGGTCGTATCAACTCCTTCAGGCGGCGCGACGCCGGCAGGTTCTCTGTAAACGGCAACATCGGTTTTCCCGTCGCCGTCGTAATCGCCCGGCACGGGAATGTCGCCCGCTTGTCCCCACTTAATAAATGAATAACCGCCGGAGCTTTTCGAGATATACCAGTAATTATCCGTGAGCCGATAAACCGAAATGTCTGATTTACCGTCGCCGTCAAAATCGGCAACCGGATTGCGAGTTGTCGCCGACACACCGGTGACAGCGAGAAAACCGAGCAGAATGGTTAAAAACTTCAATAACAATCGTCTGTTGTTAAGTTTGGGAAATTGAGTGTTCATAATTGTAAGTCCTAATTTATATATACACGCAATAACTGGAGAAAGGCAACAAAATCCAAGTATTAGCCGGTATTGCAACATCTCCAATGTGGGAAAATACCTAATTCTCAACAGCCTTTAGTTTAGCTGCAAATCATCTCGATCTGAAATGAATCGCGCCGACTTCGGGCAAGGTCAAAATGACACGCGCCCGATAACAATTTAGAGATTGAACCGAGCCTTTTTTAAGGTGTCTAATTTTTCTAATTCTGCGACGTAAAACCGACATTTTACCGACATTAAAAGAGACATTTTTGAGACATTCAATTTGCGTAAAGTCTTTATTTATCCGTTTTAACATTTTTCGTCGATGTCCACCTGCAATGTCGGGTTCATTCACCCAACGACCACCCTTTATGGAGTTGGATTCGTTGAGTTTTTAACCGATCTGCACACGACAATCGGACAAACAAACCGACCGACCGCCAAACGAGCGCAGCCGACCGCGAACCGACACGAGCGAACCTTTGCGGATTTTGTCGGCTTTGAGTTTTTCCATTTCGCCCGGACAATCGGCAAAGACCGTGAAACCTTTCGCCTTATCCGACGCGATCACGAGCGGAGGAAACGTTTTATTTTTCCTCCGGCAAATGTGCCGCTTCGCTAAAATCCTTCAAGCCTTGAAACCAAATTAAGTTCTGTAACAAAGGCATTAACATTTCGACGCGCATCTGCATTCCGTCTTTGCCTTGCTCAACTCTGATTGTAACCTCGCATTTTGGCAATTCTCGCCTACCATAGTTTCCAGTGAAAAAATACCGATGTTTTAGTCCGGGCATTATTTCAAAAGGACGAAGCTGCAATATTCTTTTTAGAGCGTGATAACCTGCGAGCGGAACCCCAAAACGAAACTTTCTGATTTCTCCGTCAATTTCGATTGCGATAACGCCCGTGTGTAATCCATTTTCGTCAATGAAGGCATCAACAATTTCGGGCATTCCTTTGTGATTATCGCGCATCTCTAGTTTCTAAAAGTATCTAATTTTCTGTTCCGCCAAAATTCCCGTTGATTTTCAAGCGCAAACATCGAACGATTGTAATGATGGGGGGAACCGCCACTGCGCTACTCCGAGTTAAACGGACAACGCGATAACGAAGCCGCTGTTTCGCCCTCACGTCCATTGGATTGTTCAGTTCGTAGTTAATTTCAATTATACACAAAAACTAATCTTGCTACGTTTTCCGAATTTGGATTAGCCAAAATAAATTCACGAAAAACCGACGGCGCAAATCCCGAGCCGACACAATCCTTCACGCTTGACGACCTTTTCAACCTTCCCGGATATGTCCAACATCGAACCGAGCGCAAACGTCGGAACCGTCCGCGCCGAATCCACGCCGACCGCGCCGATCTGCTCAGCGATTGCCACAACTGAAAACTTTTCGAGTGTCGTTTTTTTCATCTTGCTTTTTCTTGCTTTTTTTACATCCAACTTCATCCAACTTTTCCTTGCCTTTTCCTTGCTTTCCTCGCGTAGGACTGTTTCTTTTGTTTCTTTTGTTTCCACGCACTCAATCCCAGTTAAACAGACTTTCCGCATCGTAATTGCCCCCGATTGAATCAACTTTGGGCAAACAATACGGCAGCAGCTTAATCAATAATTCAAGCCGTTCTTTTGCCGGTAACTGCTCAAACGTCTGCGGCAATGCGTCGAGTTCCCCCGCAATAATTCCTTTGAGCGTCGTTCGCAGTTCGCTCGTTAATTTGTTTGGCGTCCCGGCAACCCGCCCGCCTGTTTTCTTTCCCTGCATCTATTTTCCTCTACTTTTGACTCACACGTTTCGATTAGTGCGGTTTCTGCATTTCTCCAACTTGCTCAATTCGCCCGGCTTTGTAAATCAGTGGATAAGGTGGCGTTGAATGATTCGACGTTGACCGACTCCGTTTGTGATCGGACAAAGAAACGATTATTTTCGGCGGTCGCGTTGCCACTCCGAACCATCGCCCACCGTCGAGCGTTCTAAATGTCGCGTGCGGAAACTTCCAGGCTAAATGCTCAACCCGAAACTGACGGCGATACGCCATCGTTACACCGATCAAGTCCAACCATTCGTCGCGTCTGCCCTCAAGAATCAACTTCACGCCCGTATCAATCAAAGAAGCGGCGCGTGGTTTCCGATGTTGAAGTTTGACGCGCTTCGGTGTAGGCGTGTCGCCGTCAGTTATGCATTTAGTATCAAGTGAAGTGAGAGCCGTCGAGTTTTCCTTTTTTCCCGTGCCTTTTTGATTGTTAAAATCACCATAGCTTTTTATCATTTGCCGATTGAACAGCGCATTTTCGATTTCGACAATTTCGGCGATGGGAACTTTTGCAAATTCGCTGCCCTGCGTCACATATTTACAAAGTTCTTCAACCGAATCATCGAGCGATTTACAATGCTTTCTGGAATAAGTGGCAACGTCTTTTATGTCCACAGTAAGGCGATTACTGACAAGATTACGCATCAGAAATTCAACTCCGAACTCGTTACAGGCTTTTTCTACACAATCAGTCCAAAGATTTGCAATAGCGGAATGGTCAATAAATTTACTGATGAGCAAGGCGTGATTGTGAGCGTTGTAATGAGTGTAATAAAACGTCGAACTTTCGCCGATTGTTATTTCTTCGGAAACAAAGGCGGCGCGAACATTGGAAGTCCATAATTGCCGCTTTTTGAGCAATTCGGTTGCCCTGTCTTTGATTTTTAAGACGGTCGCCACGTCTGCCCTCAGAAAAGGCATTGTGAGTGTCAGAAAACGGTATCGCTCGCCGAGAAGCAATTTTACCTGTGAAAGTTTTGACCTAATCCGTTTTCTTGACCGTCGAGCAGATGCCGTTAGATACGCTTTGGAAAGTCGAGAATTGACCGAATTGATTAAAACTCCGTAACCGTCGAACAGCTCGCCGGTTTCACGGTTAATCAGATCGGTCGCGTGAAAAATGTTTTCGGGTTTGTAGGTATAAGCCAGAAGATCGGATTTGGCGATTAGCCGCGCATCTTGAGAGAGTAAAGCCGATTGTTTGAATAGATTGGAAAGTTTGCTGCCCTCGCGCATCAGATAAACTGCCTTATCTGGCGGCGTGTAAATTATCGAAGTCTTTTCCTTTGGCGGTGGTTGCCAAATGCGAGATTTTGTTAGATTTGCGGTTACAGTCATCAAAACTTGAAATGGTATTGAGTAACCGCACTCAATACCATTTTGTTATCCAATAGCTACTTTTAGCTTGCTTTGGAAGTCAAAAAAAGTTAAATTGAAAATCCGAGTTGCGGCTAAGGTAATTCGGATTTTGGTTAATAATCAAAAAGAACGAGAAGCGAGCTTAACTTTGATCGGTGGCTCGCTTTTTTCTGTTTTCAATCCTACTACAAACTTACTTTCCAAGCAATCAAAATTCTGTTTAACGCTTATTCTGCCTGGACTTTGTCTATACATTCGGACAAAAAAATAACCTACCAATAGTTTATCCGGAAACAATTTATTTACAAGCAAAAAATCGTTCAAAAGCGTAATTTGGAAAGAAACGGCTTAAATACTCACAAACAATTACAAATTAAGCATTTGCGGGCTAAGTTGTGGAAAACTTTTTTCGACAATTCAAATACTTGTATTGCTATAAGTTAAGAAACATTATAAACGAATAAGATTGCACAAAAATACAATATACAGCTAAATTATTAAGCACATTGATTTTGCTGATCCACAACCCTTGTGGAAATCTTATGAATAAAAAAGAAGCCGCCGAATTTCTCGAAGTGTCAGAAAAAACCGTCGAACGTTATAAATCAGCCGGGAAGCTGTCCGCCCGGTTAATACGCATCATCGGCGCAGACGGCAAATCGCGAAAGGTTTTAGACTTCAACCAGTCCGATCTCGAACGTCTGCAACGTGAAATTTCCGGCAATGTCGTGTTTCCCGAAGTCACGGATAGACAGCCACAGACCAAGACACAGACAGACACAGACGGACAGACACAATTAGACACGGTAAACTTTGCAGAAACTGAAATTAGCATCTACGGACAGACACAGACAGCCAGTCTGTTCGGCATCATTTTTAAGAGTATTGAAGCGATTTCCGAGCGACATTTACAGATTTCAAACAGATTTCAAAAGCTCGTTTTGACGGTTGATGAAGCGGCGGCAGTTTCTGGATTGCCGAAAGCATATATTGACCGGGCAATCAAAAAAGAAAGGACTTTGCAAGCAACGAAAATCGGCGGCAGGTATCGAATCAAAAGACAGGACTTAGACGAGTTCGTCAATAACCTTTAGAATGTCCCGAAAACGACCCTTTTTGAAACGAAATTGCTCAGACTTCTAGATTATGAAAATACTTCTCTTATTTTTACTTTTAACGAGCTTTTGCTCACATAGTCAAACGCAATCTCAATTAGAATCGAATAAAACTGAGGCAGTAATTTCCACAGCTGATTCTCCAATTCGTTCGATAGATTTCCGAAACTTTACTTATCCTTTTACGGAAGGTTTGATTGACCCGATAAACCCAAAAAGAACATTTACGTTAAAGAACGGAGAACTTCCTGAAACGCGTAATAAACAAGGATTAGTCGATGAAATGGGCATTTATTTGGGTAATGTTATTTATGGAGATGTAACAAATGATAATCAAGAAGATGCTATTGTAACAATAAGTATTCTCACAGGCGGTTCAGCTACTCCGCAGATTGTTTATGTTTTTACCTTAGAGAATAATCGTCCGAAACAATTATGGGCTTTCTCAACAGGAGATAGGGCGGATAAAGGATTGCGGAAAGTTTATGCTGAGAATGGACAGCTTGTAATTGAATTGAATAGCCCTATTGATTCAAAAGGAGATTGCTGTCCTGTATTCTTTACACGTTCCAAATACAGATGGACAGGTAAAAATTTTCAGGAAGTCGAAAATCAAGATAAATTACCTGTCTCATAAACGCTCTTTTTGAGAACAATATTAGACAAAATATTCTAAGGAACTTGAATTGTTTGCACTTCTCCTCCATCTTTGACATAACTAGTTAGCAAGAATTTAACCAGCAGCAGTTTATCTACAATCGAAATAACATTTAGCTCAAGAGAAACAAATGAACCTGAAATTACAATTTATTATCACAGCGTTTATTGGGTTGGTAATTTATATTCCCATCGCCCACGGGCAAGCCAATCTGACTTTTAGCGGCGGGAGCGGCACTCCGCTATCAGCCACGCTGCAAAGAACTGTTACCTACACAATAACTTCACAATGTGGTAGGGGGGGACCTATTTTTATCTTTCAAATGGTGGGAAATCCCTTATTAGGTCCGAAGCGGGCTACGGGAAATATGACCGTATCAATCAATGACGGAGCTCCACAGTCTATTGGCACAATAGGTTCAGGGATAGAGGCTGGTGGCGAAACTAGGACGAGCGACCTTTTCCTAATTGGTTCTAATACAGTGCTGAACATCGGCGATAAAGTGGTTCTCTCTGTCGGCACAACTACCAGCAGCACAAACGCTCTTGACGCGGCTCCAGCAGACGGTAGTTATACTACTTTCATCGACAACGGTTTCGGTGTAAGGTGCAGCAGTAACGGAATAGCTGCGGAGAAATCAAGAAAGAGAGTCAGAATCTTTTAATAGAATACTAACAATTCGTATTGTCTCAAAAACGCTCGGATACTGTTGTCCTATTCGTTCCGGTTCAAATAAACTCAATCAAAGAGTCGAAGATTCAAATGATTTGTTTTCAGTTCTAAAGGCAAATTTGAATTGGGCAACAGTATCCGACCGTTTTTGAGACAAATGTTATGCAATAAAATTGTTCGCTTTAATTGAATTTTTTAATGGAACCTTCTTAAGTAGGACTTTCGCTTTTTGAAAAAGTATGATTAAACAGATGTTCTGATGATAACCAAAAACCAATACGTTGAATATCTGTTAAATACTCCGATTAATTATACTTGTTCCAATTTATCGGAGCATCTTGAGAATGTCAGTCACGATTCGGTGACGGATTTTTTGCAGAACTCGCGCTTTACGCCCAAAGAGTTGTGGGAATTGGTCATGCACCGGATTGATGATTCGGAAGAAGCCTTTTTACTGGTTGACGATTCGGTTCAGAATAAGCAGTATTCGCATTCGATTGAGACGGTTAAGCTGCAATACAGCGGGAATGTTCACGGGTTGGTGAAAGGCATCGGGTTAGTTAATCTGGTGCATACGAACGGCGCGATGGGAGATTTTTATCCGATTAATTACCGGGTTTACAATCCCGATTCAGACGGCAAAACCAAGAATGACCATTTTCAGGAGATGTTTCGGCAAGCAATTTCAAACCAAGCAATCAAGGCGCGGAATATTGCTTTTGACAGTTGGTATGCGTCGGTTGAAAACTTAAAAATGATACATCGAAGCGGTTGGACATTTTACACGAACCTAAAAAGCAATCGCAAGGTAAGTATCACGAAAGAAGCAGGTTATCAGGATTTGGCAGAGATCGAATGGACATCGGAAGAATTAATCAGCGGAAAATTGGTGAGAATCAAAGAAGTTCCGTTTTGGTTGAAACTGTTCAGGCTGGTTGCTACAAACGGCGACATTGAATGGGTTATCACCAATAAATTAGCGGAAGATTTTACTCGTCTGCGGGCAATTCAAGCCGTGCAGGTGAGATGGCAGGTCGAAGAATTTCATCGCAGTTTCAAACAATTAACGGGCAGCGAAAAATGCCAATGTCGCAAGGAGCGGTCACAAAGAAATCATCTGGCTTGCTGTTATTTGGCGTGGGTCGCGTTGAAGGTTACAGCCCAAGAACTGAGAACGACAATCTATCAAGTCAGGAACAGATTATTCGCTGAATTCCTGAAATCACAACTACAGAATCCAACGATTTCTGCTTTGTAATTTTGGCTAAGCGAAAGTCCTATTAAGGAATAGGTGTCTTAACAATTATGAGCAAATTATTAACTGGAATAACTATTTTCATTTTTACCCTAGTCACAGGCATTGGTATGTATTTCGTTTGGTATCTACCTATTCAGCTATCAAATCAGGAGATTGTTTCGTTACCATTGGAAAATTCAATAGAGTTTGAACCTACTAAAAACTTGGAAGAATCCATTGTGCCTCGGAAATTAAAGATTGAACCTTGCACAGAAAGGAATAATATAACGCAGCCAAGTTCTGATTGGAAAGGCAAAGGAGTAATTTTTCGCGGGGTTGTGAATTGCTTAGCCTTATGTGGTGCTTTGCCTGAATACCCTTTAGAAGCTAAAAAGAAAAACGTTTCTGGTGTTGTCACAGTTAATGTTTTGATTGATGAAACGGGCGAAGTTAAAGAAGCGAAAGCAAGTAATGGACACCTCGGATTGTTGGAATCAGCAGTAAAAGCTGCTAAACAAACACGATTTGCTCCAACTTTGCTTGGCGGTGCAGGTTATAAAGCCAAGGGTATTTTAATGTATAAGTTTGATATTGAAAAAGGAACGTGGCTTCAAGACCCGAGCGCACCTGATAATCCTTTCAAACTAAATCGACAAATAAACAGTCCCGCAAACGACCCGCTACTGTTGCCCAATTCATTTTGGTTAAAATAAACCCAAATGAATCACAGGAAATCTAGGTATTTGTTTTCAGTTTTATAGGCAAATTTGAATTCGACAACAGTATCCGACCCTTTTTGAAACATTTTTACTGAAACATGAAACAAATTCTACTTCTTACAATTATTTTTGCTGTATTTGTTGTTCCTTGTTTGGCTCAAGAAGAGAAACAAGCAAACACTGTTTGTATTGAGCTGAAAAATGCAAATCTTTCTGTGACTAATAACCAAGTTCTTGTTGCAGGAGAACTTTCAAAGTCCAAAATTCTAAAAATTCAGCCAAAGCTAGATAGTCATCTTTCTGTTTACATAGCGATGGCAGGCGGCTTACAGCAGCCAAATGCTTCGAAACGCATTTTGGTTTTTAATTGCTCGCCAAATTCAGAGACGGCTGAAAATGTAACTATTAAAAATCACACAGAGATTAGGCGAGGTATAGAACCTGATTTAGAAATCAAAGGCGGGGAAATTATTATTGCACTGAATAAGAATTCTAAAGAGATTTCGTCAGTATTGCCGCTTTTTGAACCTGGATATGGTTTTGGTTGCGGAATTTATATCCAACCTAAAAGTCATTAAATTGTATCGGCTAATTTAGTGAGTAAACGATTCAAAACCCTTGATTATGGCAATGTTTCAAAAAGGCTCGGATACTGTTGCCCAATTCAAATTTGGATGAAATTAACTCAACAAAATCGCTCGAATTTGCTGACTTGTTTTTAGTTTTTAATGACGCTTTTGAATTGGGCAACAGTATCCGCTCGTTTTCGGGACTTTTGAAACTCTTTGTTAAAAGAATTGGAAATAATCGTTAAGACATTCCCGAAACTCATTCCACAATCAAAGTGTCAAAACTCCGCCCGATTTTAGCTTTTGGGAGACGATAAAAGTCACTCGTTTTTGAAATTCCAGAATGGAGCGTTTACGAGATACTTTCAATGTATTTATTACACAGTTTAATTAGCTAGTTCATTCTGCCAGTTTCTAAACCATTCTTCAGGTAAACGGACTCTGGAGAAATCCATAGATTGAAGTTCTTTTAGCTTGAACTCATTAGCAAGATACAAATCCCAATCGACATCAACACTAAGAGCGATTTGTGCCGCCAAGTCTAGGTAATCGTTTTTCACCTCTGCTAGTGTTCCTTCGTTGCGTTCCCACCAAAAACGGAAACACCAATCAGCAATTTGTTGATGAGTAAAAGTTGAATGCTCATCAGAACCAAAAGCTAAAATCTTCCTTAGATTCTCTAAAGTAAATGGTAAATCAATTTTCTCGAATGGAGTTTCCTGCCAAGAACTGCCATAACCACTTTTGTCCTTTTTAGGCTGTCTACTTGTCATTGTTTCCCAGATTTAAGAGTAAAACGCAATTGATATAAATTAGGAAATCTGTCTCAAAAAGGGTCGGTTATGACACGCTTTTAGTTTGGATTATAAACAGGAAGTTTTAAGAGTATTTTTACTGAGACTTTCTTTTTCCGTGTCTAGCAAGTAATACTAGTCCGAACCCAAACATTCCATAAATAAATACTTCTAAAAAGTAAATTCCTATTCCACCACCCGAATGTGGGGAAAGATAACTAAGAGTAAAAACACAAAACACCAACGTCAGAAAAATCCAAAATAAAAAAGGAATGATAGTCGATGCTCTGGTTTTTCCTTCAGCCGTTTCTGCTATTTGCCAAGCGACTGCCATAGCTATCAAAAAGAAGATAAGAATTGGCGCAAATAAGCTAATTATTTCTGATACTTTAAGCATTGAGTAGAATACTTATCTTTGTTGTCAGAAAGGGTCGGATACTGTTGTCCTATTCAGTTTGAACAAAACTTATTCAATAAAAGCCCTGTAAATTCGCCTGTTCATTTTTCAATTTTATTGACGATTTTGAATAGGGCAACAGTATCGGGTCGTTTTTAAGACTCAAATGTTAAGTTTTGTTAAGTTCAAAATCCGAGCATACCTTAACATCGTTCTTTCGCTGGTCTTAGGCTAAAAACCAATCAACTTCAAACTTGATTTATTAATCAAAAAATCAAAGTTTCTCTCATTCCCAAATGAAAGGTTTTAACAGGTTTTCCGATCTGCGATTCGTTCAAGTTTCGTTAAAGCCGGGTTAAAGTTTTCCGCGCCCGAAATACTAGGTTTTACTAGGTTTTTCTTTGAGGCGAACTTTTGACGATTCATTGGGAATTTCCCAAAATACTTAATCGAAGGGTTTTAAGGAAGTATTCGCACACGCTTTCGTGATTTATCCGCTGACGCCTGATAAAAAGTATAAGTCTGACCGCCGATTGTCACCGTTCCAGTGCGCGCTGCGCCCGTGTTAGCCTCAATCGCAACCAGAATTGATCGAATCCACTGCCCGTCGACAGTGCCAGCTAATCCGCGGTTAGTGATACGGAGAAACGAATCATTGGACTGCGCCGTCTGGGAACATCCGACTTGACTTCTCACGTTCACGCCGTAAGTGTCGGATTTGGCAGCCACATACTGAGCAGGCGGAGCGAACGTATAGGTGCATTCGGTCGTCTGACCGTAAGCGGCAAGCGACAGAACAAAGGTAAAAATTAGCGAGAGTAAGATTTTCATATTTTTTTTGGCAGTTCTAAAACTGCGATTCTAAGATGGAAAATAACTGGAATTGTTTTTTCTTCACTTGATAATACTTAATAATTCAAACGTCGGCAATGTTTTCTTCATTTGTCGCCGCGCGGTTTGTATGAAAATTTATAGCCGAAAACTTTGTCGGCAATTTTTAGATTCAGTTTCTTGCAAGCGGAGGAGATTTGTTCGTTTCAAACATCCTTCCGACATTACGTTTGACGATTAAAAACACATCCATTACAGTTTTATTGCAGTTTCGTCTCTGTTCTCTCTCTGCTTTTTCTCTGTTTTTAGAATCAAAATAGCTTATTAATCGTGCTGTTATCGAAACCTATTTTACTTTCCGACCAGGCAAACATTAGCAATTCTTAGCAGCCTTTTTTCGGTTGCAAATTGTTGCAACTTACATTTAGCGACTGATAATCAGCGAGCGATTGAACCGAGCCTTTTTAGCGTTTCCGATTTTTCCGATTCTGCCGTTCAAAACGGACATTTACCGGACATCGTATCTCGTTTCCGTCTCGTTATTCTGCCGTCTTTGGAAGTTTTAATAATGTTCACAGCTTCAAAGCATCGGTTAGTGTCTCACAACAGAGTGTAATTACCTTCTAGAGATTAGGAAAATCACTACTTAAGCCAAACTGTTCGGCTCGAAAGCCTTTGGTTGATTGCTGGATATACCAGAACATATTGCCGCCCGTGAGCCGGATGACCGCGAAATCGGTTTTGCCGTCGCCGTCGTAATCTGCCGGAACTACCCCATCGCCGCTTTGTCCGAATTGATAGGCGGCAAACGATTTATCGGCGCTGTTGATGCGATACCAAACGCCGGTTGACGAACGCCACACGGCGATGTCGGCTTTTCCGTCGCCGTCATAATCAGCCGGAACGAATGCGTCGTTCGAGAGTCCGAAATATTCCACTCTCAATGCGCCGTTTGAACTTTGCAAAATATACCAGATGCCGTTTCTGACAACGGCTAAATCGGCTTTTCCGTCGCCGTCGTAATCTGCTTGAACTCTTTTGTCAGTGTTATATCCCCACTGGCAAGTAATGCCGACATTGTTGGAACTTTGCAAAATTTGGAAATCTCCGATTCCGCCGACGGCATCGCTCAGAGTATAAACTGCCAAATCGGTTTTACCGTCGCCGTCGTAATCGGCAACCACAGGAGTATTGCGCTGATAAGGTGTGTCTCGTCCCCACTGCCGGGCATAAAATGTGTTGTCGGAACTTCGCAGGATATACCAGGTCGTATCAACTCCTTCAGGCGGCGCGACGCCGGCAGGTTCTCTGTAAACGGCAACATCGGTTTTCCCGTCGCCGTCGTAATCGCCCGGCACGGGAATGTCGCCCGCTTGTCCCCACTTAATAAATGAATAACCGCCGGAGCTTTTCGAGATATACCAGTAATTATCCGTGAGCCGATAAACCGAAATGTCTGATTTACCGTCGCCGTCAAAATCGGCAACCGGATTGCGAGTTGTCGCCGACACACCGGTGACAGCGAGAAAACCGAGCAGAATGGTTAAAAACTTCAATAACAATCGTCTGTTGTTAAGTTTGGGAAATTGAGTGTTCATAATTGTAAGTCCTAATTTATATATACACGCAATAACTGGAGAAAGGCAACAAAATCCAAGTATTAGCCGGTATTGCAACATCTCCAATGTGGGAAAATACCTAATTCTCAACAGCCTTTAGTTTAGCTGCAAATCATCTCGATCTGAAATGAATCGCGCCGACTTCGGGCAAGGTCAAAATGACACGCGCCCGATAACAATTTAGAGATTGAACCGAGCCTTTTTTAAGGTGTCTAATTTTTCTAATTCTGCGACGTAAAACCGACATTTTACCGACATTAAAAGAGACATTTTTGAGACATTCAATTTGCGTAAAGTCTTTATTTATCCGTTTTAACATTTTTCGTCGATGTCCACCTGCAATGTCGGGTTCATTCACCCAACGACCACCCTTTATGGAGTTGGATTCGTTGAGTTTTTAACCGATCTGCACACGACAATCGGACAAACAAACCGACCGACCGCCAAACGAGCGCAGCCGACCGCGAACCGACACGAGCGAACCTTTGCGGATTTTGTCGGCTTTGAGTTTTTCCATTTCGCCCGGACAATCGGCAAAGACCGTGAAACCTTTCGCCTTATCCGACGCGATCACGAGCGGAGGAAACGTTTTATTTTTCCTCCGGCAAATGTGCCGCTTCGCTAAAATCCTTCAAGCCTTGAAACCAAATTAAGTTCTGTAACAAAGGCATTAACATTTCGACGCGCATCTGCATTCCGTCTTTGCCTTGCTCAACTCTGATTGTAACCTCGCATTTTGGCAATTCTCGCCTACCATAGTTTCCAGTGAAAAAATACCGATGTTTTAGTCCGGGCATTATTTCAAAAGGACGAAGCTGCAATATTCTTTTTAGAGCGTGATAACCTGCGAGCGGAACCCCAAAACGAAACTTTCTGATTTCTCCGTCAATTTCGATTGCGATAACGCCCGTGTGTAATCCATTTTCGTCAATGAAGGCATCAACAATTTCGGGCATTCCTTTGTGATTATCGCGCATCTCTAGTTTCTAAAAGTATCTAATTTTCTGTTCCGCCAAAATTCCCGTTGATTTTCAAGCGCAAACATCGAACGATTGTAATGATGGGGGGAACCGCCACTGCGCTACTCCGAGTTAAACGGACAACGCGATAACGAAGCCGCTGTTTCGCCCTCACGTCCATTGGATTGTTCAGTTCGTAGTTAATTTCAATTATACACAAAAACTAATCTTGCTACGTTTTCCGAATTTGGATTAGCCAAAATAAATTCACGAAAAACCGACGGCGCAAATCCCGAGCCGACACAATCCTTCACGCTTGACGACCTTTTCAACCTTCCCGGATATGTCCAACATCGAACCGAGCGCAAACGTCGGAACCGTCCGCGCCGAATCCACGCCGACCGCGCCGATCTGCTCAGCGATTGCCACAACTGAAAACTTTTCGAGTGTCGTTTTTTTCATCTTGCTTTTTCTTGCTTTTTTTACATCCAACTTCATCCAACTTTTCCTTGCCTTTTCCTTGCTTTCCTCGCGTAGGACTGTTTCTTTTGTTTCTTTTGTTTCCACGCACTCAATCCCAGTTAAACAGACTTTCCGCATCGTAATTGCCCCCGATTGAATCAACTTTGGGCAAACAATACGGCAGCAGCTTAATCAATAATTCAAGCCGTTCTTTTGCCGGTAACTGCTCAAACGTCTGCGGCAATGCGTCGAGTTCCCCCGCAATAATTCCTTTGAGCGTCGTTCGCAGTTCGCTCGTTAATTTGTTTGGCGTCCCGGCAACCCGCCCGCCTGTTTTCTTTCCCTGCATCTATTTTCCTCTACTTTTGACTCACACGTTTCGATTAGTGCGGTTTCTGCATTTCTCCAACTTGCTCAATTCGCCCGGCTTTGTAAATCAGTGGATAAGGTGGCGTTGAATGATTCGACGTTGACCGACTCCGTTTGTGATCGGACAAAGAAACGATTATTTTCGGCGGTCGCGTTGCCACTCCGAACCATCGCCCACCGTCGAGCGTTCTAAATGTCGCGTGCGGAAACTTCCAGGCTAAATGCTCAACCCGAAACTGACGGCGATACGCCATCGTTACACCGATCAAGTCCAACCATTCGTCGCGTCTGCCCTCAAGAATCAACTTCACGCCCGTATCAATCAAAGAAGCGGCGCGTGGTTTCCGATGTTGAAGTTTGACGCGCTTCGGTGTAGGCGTGTCGCCGTCAGTTATGCATTTAGTATCAAGTGAAGTGAGAGCCGTCGAGTTTTCCTTTTTTCCCGTGCCTTTTTGATTGTTAAAATCACCATAGCTTTTTATCATTTGCCGATTGAACAGCGCATTTTCGATTTCGACAATTTCGGCGATGGGAACTTTTGCAAATTCGCTGCCCTGCGTCACATATTTACAAAGTTCTTCAACCGAATCATCGAGCGATTTACAATGCTTTCTGGAATAAGTGGCAACGTCTTTTATGTCCACAGTAAGGCGATTACTGACAAGATTACGCATCAGAAATTCAACTCCGAACTCGTTACAGGCTTTTTCTACACAATCAGTCCAAAGATTTGCAATAGCGGAATGGTCAATAAATTTACTGATGAGCAAGGCGTGATTGTGAGCGTTGTAATGAGTGTAATAAAACGTCGAACTTTCGCCGATTGTTATTTCTTCGGAAACAAAGGCGGCGCGAACATTGGAAGTCCATAATTGCCGCTTTTTGAGCAATTCGGTTGCCCTGTCTTTGATTTTTAAGACGGTCGCCACGTCTGCCCTCAGAAAAGGCATTGTGAGTGTCAGAAAACGGTATCGCTCGCCGAGAAGCAATTTTACCTGTGAAAGTTTTGACCTAATCCGTTTTCTTGACCGTCGAGCAGATGCCGTTAGATACGCTTTGGAAAGTCGAGAATTGACCGAATTGATTAAAACTCCGTAACCGTCGAACAGCTCGCCGGTTTCACGGTTAATCAGATCGGTCGCGTGAAAAATGTTTTCGGGTTTGTAGGTATAAGCCAGAAGATCGGATTTGGCGATTAGCCGCGCATCTTGAGAGAGTAAAGCCGATTGTTTGAATAGATTGGAAAGTTTGCTGCCCTCGCGCATCAGATAAACTGCCTTATCTGGCGGCGTGTAAATTATCGAAGTCTTTTCCTTTGGCGGTGGTTGCCAAATGCGAGATTTTGTTAGATTTGCGGTTACAGTCATCAAAACTTGAAATGGTATTGAGTAACCGCACTCAATACCATTTTGTTATCCAATAGCTACTTTTAGCTTGCTTTGGAAGTCAAAAAAAGTTAAATTGAAAATCCGAGTTGCGGCTAAGGTAATTCGGATTTTGGTTAATAATCAAAAAGAACGAGAAGCGAGCTTAACTTTGATCGGTGGCTCGCTTTTTTCTGTTTTCAATCCTACTACAAACTTACTTTCCAAGCAATCAAAATTCTGTTTAACGCTTATTCTGCCTGGACTTTGTCTATACATTCGGACAAAAAAATAACCTACCAATAGTTTATCCGGAAACAATTTATTTACAAGCAAAAAATCGTTCAAAAGCGTAATTTGGAAAGAAACGGCTTAAATACTCACAAACAATTACAAATTAAGCATTTGCGGGCTAAGTTGTGGAAAACTTTTTTCGACAATTCAAATACTTGTATTGCTATAAGTTAAGAAACATTATAAACGAATAAGATTGCACAAAAATACAATATACAGCTAAATTATTAAGCACATTGATTTTGCTGATCCACAACCCTTGTGGAAATCTTATGAATAAAAAAGAAGCCGCCGAATTTCTCGAAGTGTCAGAAAAAACCGTCGAACGTTATAAATCAGCCGGGAAGCTGTCCGCCCGGTTAATACGCATCATCGGCGCAGACGGCAAATCGCGAAAGGTTTTAGACTTCAACCAGTCCGATCTCGAACGTCTGCAACGTGAAATTTCCGGCAATGTCGTGTTTCCCGAAGTCACGGATAGACAGCCACAGACCAAGACACAGACAGACACAGACGGACAGACACAATTAGACACGG
>MWWF01000040.1_pt1 | contig 20185 bp, 18 predicted proteins | sample 1047351 | NCBI WGS metagenome assembly MWWF01 (sample SAMN06349970, study PRJNA376086) | soil metagenome | isolation source: MGM-3 sample Antarctic (ecotone) soil | place: Antarctica
ATAACCTCTTTACTATCTTACTCCCTCTTGCATCAAGACGCTTATCACCAAATACATCCTTGAACGAGTCCATTGTTACCATTGTCTTTTTATCTTCAAAGCTATCAGATTTGTGTACACACGGTAGCTGCATGTTGTGGTGCTCCGACATCCAAAAGCGTTTGTAGCCCAACTGCTCGGCCAGCCGGGCAAGCGAAAGACTGTTGGCAAAAGAATCGGCTGCTGTTTTACCTGCCATCACCGGCACCAGGTCTAATATGGATAGCGCGGTGGTTCGAAGACTCGATCGGTTTTGTGACATCTCTTAAAGGCATTATCGGCTCGCAATAAACGATGCTTGCGGCAGGGGTATGGTTAATGTATATTCAAAAGCGCCTGTGTAACTTACAGGTGTATTTGTAACTACACCCAAACAATCGGACCATATAATGAATACATGGCGAAACAGGCTCCATGAGATTATTTATGAAGCAGACACCCCGGCAGGCAAACTGTTCGACGTTGTATTGCTGATGTTTATTTTTTTTAGCGTAATAATAGTTATGCTGGATAGTGTACCCCTTTATCACCAGCGCTATGGCAATTTGTTTTACCTGGCAGAGTGGGCCGTAACCATTCTTTTTAGCATTGAGTACCTGCTTAGAATAGTCTCGATATCCAAACCTGCAAAGTACGTATTTAGTTTCCTTGGCGTCATCGATCTGTTGTCTATCCTTCCCGCTTACCTGAGCCTGCTTTTTGCCGGAAGCCAAACCCTCATTATTGTTAGGGTGCTTCGTTTGCTGCGCATTTTTAGGATTTTTAAATTGACCCATTATCTGTCGGAAATGCGCTTTCTGGCGGTAGCCTTGAAAGGAAGCCTACGCAAAATCAGCATTTTCCTAATGTTTGTATTAACGATTGTAGTTGTTATGGGTAGTGTAATGTACCTGGTAGAAGATCCGGAGAGTGGTTTTACGAGTATTCCTCAAAGTGTGTACTGGGCTATAGTAACCCTTACTACAGTTGGGTATGGCGACATATCGCCTGTGACCCCGGCAGGTAAACTGATTGCGAGTTGTATTATGTTGATGGGGTATGGCATTATTGCCGTGCCTACCGGTATAGTAACTACCGAGATGGCGCTGGTAGCACGCAATCGCAAAGAAAAACATGATGTGTGCCCCGGCTGTGGCAAAGAGGGCCATGCTGAAGATTCAAAATACTGCCGCATATGCGGAACAAAGTTGTAAATGGCTTTAAAACGTGCCGATAACAATGATGGGCCAGGGCAATTGAGCATGAATCAGGCTTTGCATGCAACGCTCACCGGCCACGCTTCGGGCAGTGGGTTACAACCCGCAGGGCGCAACACCAGTTGATGCGGATTTTGGTTACCAACATTTGCCCATACAGGAGACATTGTTGCGACGCTCCATTCATCGTTCTGTTCATTGAGGAGCACTTTTCCACCTGGTTGCCTCTCAGTAAATACATCTAAAAAGCAGCCGTTATACTTTCCAAAAAAAAGAACCCATTTTCGCAATTTCTAGATTGGGAGATGACAGGCAGGTTATGCTTTTTGCCTCTGCCCCCTAACGCAAAACCAACTCTTTGGTGCTTAAACTTAGCCCACTAAAACAACCCGTTACATTGCTCCCTTTTATATTAGAAACGAGAACGACTGGTGTAGCAAATGGTCCGCCGTTGTTGCGGGCTTTTGAGTAGCTGTCCCAAAAATTAAATACATCGCGGGTTATACTGGCCATGTGGTAGGTAATGGTATCGCCCACCACAAAACTGCGTGGGTGGGTAAGCCTTATGTATTCGCCATTGGTCAGGTCGTCGGTGCCGGTGGCGCGGCTGCGAAACAAACCGCCCCAGCCAAAGTTGTTGCGGTTCTCAGCGAACCGGTAAAAGTAGATTTGGGTGTTGTTAAGGGTATCGGGGTCCTTGTAATTGTTGGTGATTCTCAACTTCACCTTGTTGCTGTCGCTTGCATCAGTAAACCGGTAGCCGGAAGTGAGGCTATCGATAGGTACGGGGTTAAGCAGGGTGGTAATGGCGGAATACTGGTTCTCGCCATCGGCAATCTCCAGAAGGTAACTTTTGCCGGGTGTACCCAACAATGCCCTTTGGGGGTTGGTAACCACACGGGGATCGAAGTATACTCCCTTTCTAAAGCTGGCAGGCAGCCCCGGTACATTGGCTTCAGCCATTTGCACTTTGGTGGCGGGGTTCCAAACATATTGGTTGCTTTGCCACTCGCCTTCGGTTATGGAAACGCTGGCCCCCGAAACGCCGGTACTTTGAAAATCGGTAGAGAAGTACTCGAGGCTGCGGCTAAGTACCACATAATTGTAGTTGCTGTATTGGTTATTAATGTATCCTTCTACTACAAGCTGCGGTTTGTAGTTTTCTATTTTTATATCAAAGTCTTTCTCACAGGCAGTAAACGCCACAGCAACGGAAACCAAAGCTGCTATGAAAAGATGTGGACGAACGGAGCGTCGCAACCATCGCCCCGCAGGGTTTTTTCTGCCCGCCTCCAAACCTTCTTTTTCCTTCTGTTTTTTTATTTGGTACCGCATGTTTTTCAAAATTTAAAGTTCCAGGTTACGCTGGGCACAATGGGAAACAGGTAGGCTTTTTTGCCTTGTATGGTCTGGTCGTCTTCATTCACATCTATGTAAATAAAGTAGGGATTGGCCCGGTTATACACGTTGTATACGCTAAAGTTCCAACTGCTTTTAAAGCGTTTTGTGCTATTGGGTTTTGGGGTGTAGGTAAATGAAACGTCGAGCCGGTGGTAAGCGGGCATGCGGTAATCATTCACTTTATCGTATTGGTTAATGTTGGTAAAAATGGGCCGTTGCTCCACGGGATTAAAGCCCAGGTTGTACGTAAACCTGCCAGTGGGCAGGGTAAGCGCGTTGCCGGTGCCGTATACGAACACGCCCGAAAACGCCCATTTAGGGCTGAGGGGATAATTGGCTACTACGCTCAGATCGTGGGTGCGATCGTAGCGGTACGGGTAAGGCCTGCCGCTGTTTAGCTGTTGAAAAGTACGCTCGGTGCGGCTAAGGGTGTAGCCCACCCATCCGGTGAGTTTGCCCCGCTTTTTCTGTACAAAAAACTCGGCGCCATAGGCCTTGCCTGAGCCAAATACCATTTCGCCTTCAATATTTTGATTAAGCAATAACTGGGCGCCTGGTTTAAATTCTATCTGGTTGTCCATCTCCTTGTAATACGTTTCTACGCTGGCCTCCCAGGTGTTGGCAGCAAAGTTTTTGAAGTAGCCAAGCGCCACTTGCCGTGCTTTAGATGGTTGTATGAGCTTACTGCTGGGTATCCACAAATCGCTGGGGAAGGTGGCCCCGCTGGTGGTGGCGAGGTGCAGGTATTGTATGGTTTGGGTGTACGAAGCCTTTATACTGGATGCATTGGGCAGCTTATATAATATGCCAAGGCGCGGCTCGGGATAATGGTAGCGAGCGATACTTTGGCCTTTGGCAAATCGCTCGGTTTCGCCGGTAGGCACCCCATCCTCGTTGTACAATACCCTTTGGGTGGGGCCAACCTGGTTGAAGTAACTGTAGCGCAGGCCGGCGTTTATGTTGAGCGTTGGAGTAACGTTAATATCGGCGCCGAGGTAGGCGGCTGCTTCGTGTGCATATTGTTCGGCCACTTTAGAGGTAAAGGCGGTTGTGCCGACGGTAAGACCCCCGGCGCCAGGGGTAAACTGGTGCCAGGTATATTGGGCGCCAAACTTAAATTTTAACCAGTTGCTACGGTTGTAAGTCCAGTTTGTTTTTACCTCTTTATCCTGCACACCTGAGGTAAACAGGAAGCTGGCAGAGGGGGCGCCAAAGCGGCTATCGAGGTTGAACTGGTTATATACTACAGCCGTTTGCTGGCTGAGCTTTTTAGTAATCTGTTGCTTCCAGGTAAGCCCGGCAAGGGTGTTACCCCAAAGCGTATTGAAGATGGTAGCGCGGCCTGCACCGCGGGAGCCGGAATTATCGAAGGTAAAATCGTCTTGTCCTTTAAAGAAGGTGAACGACAGTTGGTTGTTGTCGTTGAGGGCGTAATCGGCCTTGGCATTTACATCGTAAAAGTAATAGCCATTGCTGCCAATACGGCTTTTGGCTACGGCCTTAGCTACCTGGTCGATGTAGGTGCGGCGGGCGCTAACGATGAAAGACGACTTTCCTTTTACAATGGGTCCTTCCAGCGAAAGGCGGCTGGAGATAAGGCCAATGCCACCGCTACCTGTAAGCGAGTCTCTATTGCCCTGGCGGGATTCTATGACGATAACACTGGAGAGCCGTCCGCCATATTCTGCGGGTATGCCGCCCTTTATTACTTCTACATTGCGGATGGCATCGCCATTGAACACGCTAAAGAAGCCGAGCAGGTGGTTGGGGTTGTATACATTGATGCCGTCGAGCAGCACAAGGTTTTGGTCGGGCCCGCCGCCGCGTACATAGATGCCGCCACCACCTTCGCCGCCGTTTTTTACGCCGGGCAGCAGGGTTATTGTTTTAAGCGGGTCTACTTCGCCAAGGATGACGGGGAGTTTGCGCAGCTCATCGCCCGTGATGTTTTGGGTGCCCATTTGGTTGCGGGTAACGTTGCGGCTGGTTACTACGGTTACGTTGCCTAGCAGGCTTCCGCGCAGGCGTAGCATAATGTTCAGGGTAGTATCGCTGCGCAGGGCAAAGGTTTGGGTGTGGGTATAATGGTTTACAGAAGAAACAATTATCGTATTGTTGCCGGAAGAAACGAGCACGGTTGCGCTGCCGAGGGAACCCGTTTTTAGTCTTTTTGTGTTTATGCTTACAGAAGCGTCGGGCACCTGGTTGTGGGCGGCATCGGTAATGTGTAGTACCAGGCGGATGCCCTGGCTAAACGCCGGGATGGATGATGCCAGCACAACAAAAAGGAGTAAAAGTTTGGACACAAGAGTACAACGCATAATAGGGTAAACAAAGGCGCAATTTATTGGTTCGATGGTGGGTGGATTTGTTAAAGGAGAATTGGGGGTGACCGCAAAGACGCGAGGGCGCTATGCAACGCTAAGGGTTTTTGAACCACTAAGGCACTAAGGGGGTGAAGGTGCACGAAGAGGGGATTTTTTTGAACCACAGAGGCACGGCGACACGGAGGGGCACGGAGGAAGGAACGCCAAGGGATTTTTGAACCACAAAGGCACCAAGGAGGTGAAGATGGCACAAAGAGGGTTTTTGAACTACAGAGACACGGCGGCACGGAGGGGCACGGAGGAAAGCGAGAGAAGATTGGCCACAAAGACGGAAAGAAACGCTAAGAGGGTTTTGAACCACGACGACACGGCGACACGACGAGGCACGACGGAAAAAGTGAGAGACAGTGGACGCGAAGACGCTAAGGCGGAAAGGAACGCTAAGGGGTTTTGAACCACAACGGCACTAAGGAGATGAAGATGCACGAAGAGGGTTTTTGAACCACGGAGGCACAGCGACAGGGAGGGGCACGGAGATTTTTGAACCACAAAGGCACTAAGCAGGTGAAGGGGCACAAAGTTTTATGATAACCTGTTAATCCGTCTTATCCGTGCCATCCGTGTGCCATGTTTTACATTCGGTACGACATACCATACAAATCAAAAAGAATGCTTTCCGATAACATCCTGTCCTTTCTCTTCAACCTACAGTTTACCGTGCCATTGCCAGAAGGTGTGGAGGTAATGCACCCGTTTACTGATGCGGCGGTGCAGGAGGTTTGTGGCAAATTTTATAGCCGCTTTTACAACGACGAACAGCCGCGGTACTGCATCATTGGTATTAACCCCGGGCGGTTTGGCGGCGGGGTCACGGGTATACCCTTTACTGACCCGGTTAGACTGCAGCAGCAATGTAGTATTGAAAATGGCTGGGCAGCGCGGCAGGAGCTTTCCTCCGTATTTGTCTATGATATGATTGAAGCGTTTGGTGGAGTGCAGGCGTTTTACCAAACCTTTTATTTCACGGCCATTAGTCCGCTGGGGTTTACCCGCGGTGGCAAAAACCTGAACTATTATGATGACAAGCAATTGGCTACAGGGATAACACCGTTTGCGGTAAACTGCCTATGGCAGCAGCTTGGCTGGGGATTGCACCGCACAGTTGCGTTTTGCCTGGGAGAAGGAGAGAATTTTAAATACTTACAGAAGCTTAATAAGGACAATAGCTTTTTTGAGGAAGTGGTGCCGCTGCCACACCCGCGGTTTATTATGCAGTATAAACTAAAGGCAAAGGACACTTACATTGAGCGGTATTTACAGTCTTTTGCGGGGCAAGGTAAAAAGGATGAAGGATGACAGATGGCGGGTGACGGATGAAACAAGGTAGAAGGATGACAGATGGCGGATGATAGATGAGGCAAGGTAAAAGGATGACGGATGAGACAAGGTAGAAGGTAAAGGCGGAAGGTATAGGTATGAGGGATGTTATATTACGGAAGTGATGGTTTTCGGAGGTGATGGATAGTAAGGATTTAATTTGGTACACGAATGGGACGGATAAGAACGTAAACAAAAAGAACTACGTAAAAAGGCAACTATAAACAGCCACCTTAAACCAGCGCAATACAACCCACACATTCTTTAATTTCGCACCATGGTTCAACTCGAAGAAATAAGAAGGGCTTTGAAGCAGCTCAAACCTGAGTTAGCCCAAAAGTTTCATGTTCATACCATTGGCCTATTTGGTTCGGTAGTTCGCGATGACTTCTCTCCTTTCAGCGACATTGACATTATAGTTGATTTTGACCAACCTATAGGAATTGAATTCGTAGACCTCGCCAATTACATGGAGCAGCAATTGCAAAAAAAGGTTGATCTCGTCTCCCGCAATGGGGTCAAAGACAAGTACTTCAAAGCCATTGAGCAGGAGATCATCTATGTCTAAACGGGATCCGAAACTCCTTGTAGGAGATATCCTCGATTGCGCTCGAAAAATCCTGGACTACTGCGAAGGCCTCACTTTTGATGAATTCACTAAGGACAGCAAGACTGTTGATGCCGTGATCCGCAACTTTGAAATCATTGGTGAAGCAGCAAACAAGCTAACAGAGGATTTTAAAGACAGCTATCCTGACATAGACTGGCACAGAATAAGGGGCTTCCGCAACAGAATCGTACATAACTACTTTGGAATAGATTACTCAATTGTATGGCTTGTAAAAGAGCAATTTCTTCCTCAATGATTGCTCAACTTCGACCACTTTCCGACAACTAATTACAATCACATAACATATGCCGTGAGAAGTGAAGCTAAAGTGCTAAACTTTCATCTGTAGACGGTAATTGTAAGAAATTGAAGTTGCACATTTGATAATCTTCCATCATCACCAATAGCTTACCCGTTTATATTGAAGCCATTTTTAGGACAGCGTTGTATTGGTGACTAAAATGCTGGCGCAAACTCTTAAAAATCACCCAAAATAAAACCCCTACCCTATTATCCGCTTATGTTTGCAGGTAACACAATCCTGTACATGAAAAGAGTTGCACCGGTATTTTTCTCCTTTGTTGTTGTAGTGCTGGCAATTATGGCTGCCGTAGGTGGTACAGGATGCGCTAATATTGTTCCGCCGAGTGGCGGCCCGCGCGATACCTTGCCGCCCATACTTATTGCTTCGCTGCCTCAGGATTCGACGATCAATTATACCGGCAACCGCATAGTGCTCACTTTTGATGAATATGTCAACATTGAAAACGCGCTGGAGAATGTACTCATTTCCCCCACCCCAAAAAATAACCCGATAATTGATTACAAGCTGCGCAACATAACTGTGCGGCTGCGCGATACCCTGGAGCCCAACACTACCTACTCCATTAACTTTGGTAATGCTATAAAAGATGTGAACGAAGGCAACATTTACAAGGACTTTACCTATGTATTTTCCACCGGCCCTTACCTTGATGACAATACTCTTACCGGAAGGGTTCTTTTGGCCGAAACCGGCAAGGCCGATAGTACCCTTATAGCAGTGCTGCACCGCAATACCGACGATAGCGCCGCAGCCAAAGAACGACCCCGCTTTATTACCCGGCTGGATGGCAGAGGAAATTTCCAGTTTAGAAACCTGCCCTCCGGTACGTACGCCTTATATGCCATACCCAACGAGTACAGCAAGCGGTACGACGACACCACACGGCCATTTGCCTTTGCCGACAGGCCAATCGAATTGGACAGCAATGTGCAAAATGTGCTGCTCATGGCTTTTCAAAAACCGAAAGTTGTGGTAAATAAACCTGCTACTACTGCTGCACAACCTACTGCGCGTGACAAACTACTGCGGTACTCCAGCAACGTGCAGGGATCACTGGATATACTCGAACCGTTACGGTTGGTGTTCAGCAAGCCCATCACCACTTATGATAGTACTAAGGTTGTGTTAACCGACAATGAATTCAGGCGGGTAGCCAACTATACTATTAGTGCCGATACCAACCAAACCACCTTTGACATAAACTATCCGTGGCCTGCCGATGCGCAGTTCAACCTGTTAATAGAAAAGGAGGCTTTTGCAGATTCCACCGGGCTTACCCTTGCAAGAAATGATACCCTGCGCATAACCACCAAAAAAGAAGATGAGTATGGCAGCCTCAAGATCCGTTTCAATAATCTTGACCTCACCAAAAACCCGGTGTTGCAATTGGTGACCAACGATGTAATTGCCCTTACCGCGCCTTTAACTCAACGCGACTGGACCCGGAAATTGGTAAAACCCGGCACTTACCAGGTGCGCATTCTATACGATACCAACAAGAACGGCAAATGGGATACAGGAGATTTCTTGAATGGCCGGCGCCAGCCCGAAGTAGTCCGCGACCTTGACATTAACATTGATGTGCGGGCCAACTGGGACAATGAAAAGGAGATCACCTTGCAGTAGTTTCAATCGTTCTTCTTCTTAGCGTTGGGTATACTTTTTGGGTCCAAACAGTTGATTTACTATGAATCATTCTTGCCACGCTCGGTTCACAGACAGTTTTTCATAGGATCAAGTGGCAGTTTACCCTGAGTTTGTCGAAGGGTCGCACACTTGTACCAAATAACTTTTTGCAACAAAAAAACAGGATACACGGCATTGCTGAAACCATCTTTCTTCATTCATAAGTCTTTGTAACAATGCCGTATTTATGATTTAAAAAATGATGAGCATTATAGATATAAACGGTACAAAAGGGGTCTTGAAAAAGCATTGACGTCAACTTAACATTTCAAAGATGACAGTAGAGCTTTCGTTATCGATATTGAGTAACATAGTTTTATTAGGGCTAACAATTCAGTAAGCTAAGCTCCCATAATGAGATGCGGCATCCCGCAAAAAGTGCGGGACGACGCGAGAATGTTTAATTGAAAGTCATCTGCCCGGACCAAAAATATTGTCTCAACGCAATGACATTGATTGTTGATTGTTTCCTCGCCCATTTTCATTGTTCATTGTTTATTGTAATCAGTTCATTAAGTTTTCACCACTCACAACTTCAATCTTCTCTCTTCATCCATCTCTCGCCGGCAACTTATATTTGCAGCATGCAGCTTCCTTCCTCTTTGTTAGAAAATGCTGTCAATGCATTTTCCGCCTTGCCGGGTATTGGTAAAAAGACTGCGCTCAGGTTGGTGTTGCACCTGCTAAAGCAAGATGTAGGCGAGGTGCAGCACTTTGGAGAAGTGATCTCGAAAATGCGTACTGACATAAAGTTTTGCCAGCGCTGCGCCAATATAAGCGATGCCGACATCTGCTCCATTTGCGCCAACAAGATGCGCAACCAGCAGCTCATTTGTGTAGTAGAAAACATTCGCGATGTTATTGCTATCGAAAGCACCCAACAGTTCAACGGCACCTATCATGTGCTGGGTGGCATCATCTCCCCATTGGATGGAGTTGGTCCAAATGAACTCAACATTGAAAACCTGGTGATGCGCATACAAAAAGAGGAAGTTGAAGAACTCATTTTCGCCCTCAACCCTACCATTCAGGGTGATACGACCATCTACTATATTCAAAAAAAGATTGGGCAAAGTACTTGCAAGGTTACCACCATTGCACGCGGCATTGCCTTTGGTGGCGAGCTGGAGTATGCTGATGAAATGACCCTTGCCCGCAGTATCACCAATCGCTTACCGGTTAATCAATATGTGAAGTAATTTGCCCTGGTAAGTTGTACAGTTTACCCAACCCCTTGCTCTACCTTTTATCGCCGCCTGTAAGCCGCTTAGTTCATTATATTTTAATGTACTGTGTTCTATAAATTTCGTAGGTTTAAACTAGTTTTTTAAAATGTTTAATAATAGAAAATGAAATCGCCTGTGTTTCTACACAGGCTTTTCTTTTTAGGGTAGCCCTGCTCCTGCTTCCGTTGGAAACGTTTACAAACAACAGACAATCTCTCTTTCCACCCGCTATGTTTTACCAGTAGTAGCCAAGGGGCTAAGCCAACCCATGTCACCAAAAACTACCCTTCCATGTATCTTCTTATCTTAGCCGAATGGCAAAAAAGCTTTTTTTACTGGATGCAATGGCCCTTATTTACAGGGCATATTATGCGCTTATCCGCAGCCCCCGCCTTACCAGCAAAGGCCGTAATACCAACGCACAGTTTGGGTTTACCTCTACCCTTGTGGATCTTATCAATAAGGAGAAACCCTCGCACCTGGCGGTTTGTTTCGATACCGCCGCCTTAACAGAACGACATACAGATTTTAGCGATTACAAAGCCAACAGGCAGGCGGCACCAGAAGACCTTACCGATTCGTTGGACGATATCAAGCGCATCATCAATGCCTTTAATATACCCGTGGTAGAACTGGATGGATACGAGGCAGATGATATTATTGGAACCCTTGCCTGGCAGGCTGCTGACAAAGGCTACGAGGTATATATGGTGACACCCGATAAAGACTATGGGCAGTTGCTCACCCACCCCGGCGTTTACATTTACAAGCCGCCTTTCATGGGCAGCAAAGAAGAAATTCTGGATGCAAAAAGAATTACTGAGAAGTGGTGCATAGAACGGGTAGAGCAGGTGATAGATATGCTTGGCCTTATGGGTGACGCAGTGGATAACATACCGGGGATTGCAGGAGTAGGTGAAAAAACGGCTTGTAAACTATTGAAGGAATTTGGCACCCTGGAGAATGTATTGGAGAATGCCGATAGCATAAAGGGCGCACTGGGCGAGAAAATCCGCAAGGGAAAGGATGATGCCATTATGAGCAAAAAACTAGCGACAATCATTACCAATGTGCCGGTGGAGTTCAATGAAGAAGACTACTGCCTGAGTGAATGGAACCGGCCTGAGTTGCAGGAGATATTTACCATGCTGGAGTTTAAAGCCCTTGGCCGTCGCATTTTGGGTGAGGACTTCAACCTGTTTGAAGGACAGAAGCAAATTGCCGCTTCCGGTGGCCAGATGGACCTTTTTAATACCGATGAAAAAGTAACTGGTGTGGAGATGGGTGTGCTTCCGCCGCTGCCCGGCGACGACAATAATGACCACATAGGTTTGGTGGCAGATAAGAACATCAGCAATACACCTCACCATTATACGCTTGCCGACACAACGGAAAAGATACAAGCCCTTGTAGCTGAAATGATGCCACTGCAGGAAATCAGTTTCGATACGGAAACCACGGGTACCAACGCACATGATGTAGAGCTGGTAGGCCTCAGTTTTTCGTGGAAAAAAGGTGAGGGCTATTATGTGCCTGCTCCAACAAGCCAGGAGGAGACTGTAGAAATGCTGGCCCATTTCGCACCACTTTTTAATGACCCGGCAAAGCGTTGGGTAGGCCAGAATGTGAAGTACGACCTTACCGTACTTAAATGGTATGGAGTTGAACTAAATGGCATCTTCTTCGATACCATGCTGGCCCATTACCTCATAGAGCCAGAGGGTCGCCGCAACATGGACTACCTAAGTGCCCAGTTCCTGCAGTACGAGCCGATTTCAATAGAAACGCTTATCGGTAAAAAAGGAAAAGGCCAGGGTACCATGCGGGATGTAGAAGTAGAAAAAACCATCGAGTATGCAGTAGAAGATGCCGACATAACCTTGCAATTGAAAGAAGTAATTGCGCCACTGTTGAGCAGCCGCCGGGTAGAAAAAGTGTTTAATGAAATAGAGAGCCCGCTGGTGCAGGTGCTGCTGAATATGGAGTATGAAGGGGTACGCATAGACACCCAGTTTTTAAAGGAATATTCAGAACACCTGGAAGGAGAAGCCAAAGCAGCAGAACAACGTGTGTTTGATTGTTGTGGGCTGAAGTTCAATCTTGGCTCGCCCAAGCAATTAGGTGAGGTTTTGTTTGATCACATGAAGCTGGACCCGAAGGCCAAAAAAACAAAGAGTGGTCAATATGCTACGGGAGAAGATGTGCTGCAAAAGCTGGCCGGTGAGCATAGCGTGGTAGAAGATATCCTCGCTTTTAGGGAACTCACAAAACTTAAAAATACTTACGTAGATGCGCTGCCGTTGATGATTAACCGCAAGACCGGTAGGGTGCATACCTGCTACAGCCAGGCCGTAGCGGTTACGGGTCGCCTTAGCAGCAATAATCCAAACCTGCAAAACATTCCCGTACGTACCGAACGTGGCCGCGAAATAAGAAAAGCCTTTATACCACGGGATGGCGACCATGTGCTGGTAAGCGCCGACTACTCGCAAATAGAGCTGCGCATTGTAGCAGCCATTAGCGGCGACCCAAACATGGTAGAAGCGTTCCGGCTGGGTAAAGACATCCATACGGCAACGGCAGCTAAAGTATATGGGGTAGAAGAAAGCGAGGTGACTAAAGAAATGCGATACAAAGCGAAGAGCGTAAACTTTGGTATCATCTATGGGCAGGGGGCTTTTGGCCTGGCCGAAAACCTAAAGATTAGCAGGGGCGAAGCCAAAGAGATTATTGAGAATTATAAGAAGCAGTTTCCTAACATACAGATGTACATGGACAGCCAGATGAAGTTTGCGCAGCAGCATGGCTACGTGGAAACTTTGCTTGGCCGTAAGCGTTGGCTGAAAGATATTAACAGCGGCAACTTTACTGTAAGGGGATATGCTGAACGCAATGCCATTAATATGCCCATACAAGGGGCCGCTGCCGACATGATTAAGCTGGCAATGATAAAGATCCACAACGAGTTTAAGCGCCGGAACTTTAAGTCGAAGATGATTTTGCAGGTTCATGATGAATTGGTGTTTGATGCCTGCGAACTGGAATTGGAAGAGATTAAACCGATCATTATTGAGTGTATGCAATCTGCCCTGGAATTGCCTAATGGGGTGCCTGCAAATGCGGAAATAGGAAGTGGGATTAACTGGCTGGAGGCGCATTAGGATTAAAGACATTTTGAACCACAACGGCACGGCGGCACGGCGATGCACGACGTTTTGAACTACGGAGGCGGAAAGGGTTGAACCACAGAGGCACGGCGACACAGAGGTGCACGGAGAAGATGGCCGCTAAGGCGCAAAGACGGTAAGAAACGCAAAGTTTATTTGAACCATGACGGCACAGCGTTGCACGGAGAGCTTTGGCTATTGAACAATCCGTGTGAACCCGTCGCATCCGCGTCATCCGTGTGCCAATTTTTTTTTGAACCACAGGGCAGGGCGACACAGAGGTGCACGGAGAAGAGGGCCGTTAAGGCGCAAGGACACAAAGAAACGCAAAGGCATTTTGAACCACAGAATCACCGCGATTTTTTGAACCACAGAGGCACGGCGACACAGAGTTGTGCGGAGAGCTTCGGCCACAAAAGAAACCGTAGGAACAATCCGTGTGAGTCCATCGCATCCGCGTCATCCGTGTGCCAATCTTTCTTAACCAAAATGTATCGCCAGCGCGGGGTGGTCTAACATTTGAATGCTATTGGGTATGCACCTTAATTCCCGTTTTCAAAATTTATTACCGGCAGTAGCAGTTCTGTTGATCACTGCCTGTAATCCTTTCAGGGTAAATCCCGTTATGCAGGAATCCGTTTACCCGGCCGCACTGCAGAAGGCAAAAAAGGACAAGGAATACTTAGTGTTTCATTCCGGTGTGGATGTGTACGCCGTAAAGTATGTAGAGGTAGAAAGAGCGCGCCAGCAGTTTACGGTTATGCTCGATAGGATTGACTCTACTCAAAAAGCCAATTATACCCACTTTCTATCCCGGCCCGCAGCAGGCAATAGCCCTGCCGCTGTGCGACAAGTGCATTTGTTTACTAAAGATTCTACCAGCTACACGCTCGACGAGCCACATACTATTCCGTTTAGCAACATTGCCAGTATAGAGCGGATCCGCTAGGGTGTTTACTAAAGCTTTAATCGGCACACGAAAACGCGCCTCAATCCTATGGGGCAAGAAAAGCACCACCAGGAAAACTGTAGGACTTTGCCAATGGTTTTTACTTTTTACTTTTTACTTCAATTACATGAAAAAGATTACTCTCCTATATCTATCGCTTTCTGTATGTTGTACCTCTCCTGTATTTGCACAATCCGTACAGCAGCAAAAACAAGCTACCTATACCAATCCGCTGCCCGTGGCTTTTGGCGATCCTTACGTATTGTATGTAAAAGGCGATAAGTATTATATGTATGGAACCGGTGGGGTCCGCCATGGCTTTGCTGCGTATTCTTCTACCGACCTCGTGAATTGGAAACCCGAAGGACAGGTATGGTTTGCGAACAATGCAAATGCATGGAACGACAGTACGGCGGGTTGGGGCGGCGCATATTGGGCACCTGAGGTGTACCAGTTCAACGACAAGTTTTACATGTTTTACAGTGCACAATGGAAGGTGAACCCAAACAAAGATTTTGAAAACTTTCGTATTGGAGTAGCAGTTGCCGACAAGCCTACAGGGCCATTTGTTGACCTGGCCAAAAAACCGGTTTTCGATCCGGGGTACCCTATAATTGATGCCAATGTTTTTTTTGATGACAATGGCAAACTGTACTTGTATTATTCACGGGTTGCTTACAAACATCCTGTAAAGAGTGACGTAGCACAGTGGGCAAAAAGCAAAGGCTGGTATAAAGAAATTGAAGAAAGCTGGGTATATGGTGTAGAATTAAAACCAGATTTCAGTGGCGTGATTGGTTCCCCTGTTTTAATATTACGACCACCAGTATCTATGAAGGATAAGCAGTCTGAATGGGAAAGCCGTTCGGTTACGTCCAGGGAAGTAAACCGGCGCTGGACCGAAGGGTCGGTCACCTTTAAAAAAGGAAGTACGTACTACATTATGTATTCAGCAAATTATTTTGGCGGCAAGAATTATGCGGTTGGTTATGCCACATCCAAAAGCCCATTGGGTCCCTTCAAAAAATCGAACGATAACCCTGTACTTTCTAAGAACGTAGATAAAGGCGGAATAGTAACCGGCACAGGTCACAACAGTATTACTTACTCACCTGATGGTAAAGAAATGTTTTGCGTTTATCATGGCCGCACTACCAAAACCGGCGACGAGCGGGTAGTATTTATTGACCGGATGAGAATTTTGAAAGATGGGAGGTTGGTGGTTGATGGCCCTAACACCGAGCCGCAGCCGGTGCCAAAAGGAATAGTCAGCAGCCAATAGTCAATAGTCGGTAGTCCGTAGTCAATAGCCTTCCGGCTCATTGCTGTTTCAACTTTTCCACCATCCAGCCATTCATCTTTTCATTTTGCTCCGGGTAGGTCCAGTGGCCGGTCTCCAGGGCCAGCAACAAGCTCTTAGGTGCAGTAATCACATTGTACGCTGCATACATTGATGTAGGCGGGCAGGTCTCATCATTAAACCCCCACGAATACATTCCGGGCACCTTTAGCGTACGGGCAAAATTTACTACGTCGTAGTAGCCAATGGTTTTCAATTTTTCTTTGGTATTGTGGACCGCCATGTTGTTTTTGGAAAAGTAATGCGGCCAGCCACCGGCGCGACCATGCAGGTAACCCGTTACATCGCTCAATGCCGGATAGAAAGCGGCGAGGTATTTTACCCGGCTGTCCAGCGCAGCGGTCACTATCGAAAGTGCTCCACCCTGGCTACCGCCTGTAACCCCCAGGTTGCTGCCATCGTACTGTGGCAGGCTCACCAAAAAGTCATTTGCACGCACACAGCCCAGGTATACTTTCTTGTAATAAAAACGGTCACGGTCGTCCAGGTTGTAGCTGGGGTAATCGCTTAGTGCTGCCGAGCCCAGGCTGGAGTACACGTTCGGATCAAGGTTTACGGGAATGCCGTGTATGCCAATCTCCAAGGTAATAATTCCTTTTTCAGCGGTGGCAACATCGCCGCCGTAGGGCCGTACTCCTGCGCCGGGCACCCGTAGCAAAGCCGGGTATTTACCCTCTTTCTTAGGAACACATAAAATGCCGTACAACCGGGTACCCGGCCGAAAGTTTTGCAGGTTTACATGGTACACGTTTACGTTCTCTGTACTTCGTTCGGGCAGTAGAGTCATTCGTGCATCTATGGGTATTTTGGCCAGGTCAGCCTTGGCCTGGTTCCAAAAGGTGGAAAAATCAGCGGGGTTGTCTACCGAGGGTTGTATAGTCTCGGGGTTAAAGCCGGCAGTAGCAAGGTTCCGGTACTGTTTATCATCAATGGTAGCAGAAACTACACAGCGCAAAAATCCGGCGTTCCTCATGGTACCACCATTAATGGTTAACCGGCCATCAGCAAGGTTCATCGAGTCAATCTTTGTAGGATCCATTTTCTCAGGGCCCAGCTCGTACTTTATGCGTGCATTGGGTACAGGGTTGCCATCGCGAAGAACAGCTACTGTAAAGGTCACCGGCTCGCCCGGTTTGTACGTCCAGTTACTATGATTGGGTGCCACAATAACCTTGATCATTTGTTCAGGGCGTTGTGCCTCGGCAGTCGAAACAAAGAAGGCAGCAGCTATACAAAGCCGGGTGATAAGGGCAAACATTTTATTCATTTGGTGTAGGGTTGAAATTGTTTTGGTTTAACAAATTAGGCTGGAAAAGCAAAAGAATAATTCACGTGGTTAGGCAGGCCATTTAAATGGTGTGGTGAATAAAATAGCTAACATAATAATCCCCCTTTCATTATAGCAGCACACAGGCAAATTAGGTTTTGACTGTTAATCAGAGGGTCCCCCGTTCAAGGCGCAGGGCTGTTGCTTTCTAAGTGACCATATACTTTTGATTAAGTAAATATCATTAAAACCCATCTTCATCGCCTGTGCCATACTCTCTTATTCATTTTTTCTTAAGATACTTATAGCAATGTTTTTGATAGTCGATATATTTTGGGGAGCATTGGCAACCTTCAGATATATCGCCGTCTACTATAAGTTTGTTGATCTTCGCTTTTGTTAAAAAAAGCTTACGTTGCTTGATTGAAGTAAATGTTAGTCAAGTATCATTTTTAACGTTCTTCCACGTTTTCAAAGTTTTAGCAGCTTCCATTTTTAGGGTTGAACTAACTATGATGTTTGCAAGTAAATCAACAAGCTTTTTTTCTTCCGTGGTAAGGAGATAATTAGTGCCTTTTTTCCTTTTTGAAACCCTCATTCAAACTAGTGATTGTTGTTTTATCTCCTGGTTAGTGTATACTCCGGAAATTTAATTTTATTATTCTGGTTCTGGACAAGTGCAAGCTGGTAAATTGCTTAGTCTGCAGTCTCCATAAAAATTTCTGCAGGTAATTGAAGCAATTTCCGTAGCCTCCTTGCCATAGGCAATGTTAACTCGCGTTTACCTGAGAGTACTGCAGAAACATGACCCTTTGTGCCAATTACCGGCTCCAGGTCTTTCGCCTTCATACCTCTTTCTTCCATCTTCAGCTTAATAGCGTCAATAGGATCTATAGGTGGCAGGTGTATGTTTTTATCTTCATAATCTTTTACCAATACCAACAGCAGATCTAACTCGTCGGATTCCGTAGTTCCTTCCTCTGCATGAAAGATTTCTATGGTACGTTTTACGGCTTTATTGTACTCAGCCTTTGTTTTAATTACTTTCAAATTCATAATTTTCTTTTTTTATAGGTCAGGATTTTTGGATCAAATTCAATGGTTTCAACATCTATTTTATCATACTCCTTATGCCTTCCAAACCATATAATATAAACAGCAATTTTTTTAAAATTTACAGACAAAACCAACCTGTAATCATTGCCTTTGATATTAAAAACTACCCTTTTATTGGTTACGATGCTGGCGTTACCAAACACTTCTTTCAATTCGTTGAAGTTTTTAAAAGATGCATCTAGAAATTCACTATACCAGGTTAATAAAGCAGTTTTAGCCGACGGATATTTATCAATGTAATACTGAATTGTTCCTCTAGCGATTATGTTCATCACAGGTAAATGTAATTATTTGTTTGCAAAAAGCAAACATCAAGTTATCGAAAGTGCCCAATAGAATTACTTTAAGTACAAAAGTGCCTTAGACAGGCTCAGGGTTAACTGCCACCCGATCTCTACGGCCGTAGAGATGAAAGACTGCCTGTGAACCGTTCCGGCGCATCGGAAGCAACGATGTTTAATAAAAGTTCCCCTGCTGGTCCCATAAAAAATCTAAGTGTACGCCAATGCCAAAAACAGGATACTTGCTAACGCAACTGCGCTAAATATTTGTCTAATTGCCCGTACCCAAAAAAAACCTTCATCAAATCACATCTCAGCAAACACCAACACAGCCTTTAATTACAGTCGTACCTCATCAACACTACATCATCACTCGTTTTCCTGTTGCCGCCGATTTGTAGATCGCCTCTACGATCCTTATGTCACGCAGTCCTTCGGCGCCGGGCACCAGCATAGGTTTGCGCTGCATAATGGCCAATGCATCATCATCCATTTGGTTGGCTTGTTGCCAAGGTACCTGGTAGGGGTGGTTTATTTCGCCCAATGGACTGGATGCCTTTACCCCGGCATAAGCCTGGTAGGGCGACACTTTTATTTCCCCTTTTTGGCAGGTGATGTCCAGGTAATTAATGTTTTCACCAAAGCTGGTTTTTATATTGGCCAGCACGCCGCCGGGAAACTCCAGCGTAGCTATCGTTGTTTCATCCAGTCCGTTCTTGTATACCTCGGGCCTGGTAGTAGAAGTTTGTGCAGATACAATGGCAGTGGGTTCCATCCCTGTACCCAAGCGGGCACCTTGTATGGCATACACCCCCATATCGTACAACACCCCGCCGCCCATGGCCTTGTCCTGTTTCCAGTGGTTGGTACGGCTCTCGCGGTAGCCCGCACCGCAACTCGCTTTTAGCACTTTGCCCAGCAGCTTCTTGTTTACAATGTTGGTATACTCCTTCGTATTCGGTTCGTGCTGTAAGCGGTAGCCAATGGCCAGCGATCGCTTGTTTTTATTACACGCATCAATCATGGCCTGGCACTCGGCAGCCGTAATGGCCATCGGCTTTTCGCACCACACATGTTTGCCCGCATTGGCTGCCCGCACTACATATTCCTTATGCATAGATGGGGGTAACACTACATACACAACATCTATGTCGGGGTTGTTTGCTATCTGGTCAAAGTTTTGGTAGTTATATATGTTCTTGTCAGCAAGGTTGTATTTCTTTTTCCATGCCTCAGCCTTCGATGGGGTACCGGTCACAATACCCGCCAGGTGGCAATTTTTGGTTTGCTGAAGTGCTGGGGCCAGCAGGTCGGTGCTATAATAGCCAAGGCCTACCAGCGCCACACCCAGGCTTGTCTTTTTTTGCCTGGTGCCAGCCAGTAGCGCATCGGGCGAAAACAAAAGCGCCGCACTTCCTACTGCAAGGGTTTTAATGGCCGCTCTGCGGGAGGGTATTGTAATTAGCTCGTTGTTCATGTTTATTGCTTTAAGAATGTTTAACCATTGTGTGGTAATTTTTTTTTGAACCAGCGGCAAGTTTCTTTTCAGCCCCAGTTGTAGCTTGCCTCTATGACCATAGAAGTCACTCCCTTATACCCCATGTCATTATGCAGCCCGGTGTAGCAGTCCCACTTTAATCAAGCTACATCGTTGCCAAAAAACTACTTAATGCATTCATGCAGCAAATGCTGTCTTGAGCCGTTAATTTAATCCATTTTACTCTGGCAGCCAGTTTGCATTTCGAATTATTACAGGTTCATTTTATCTATCACTTCTATAGCTGCGCAATTTAGTCTGCATTGTTCAGGGTGTAGGTAGATACAGTCTATCCATTACTCCATAGGTGCATTTGTAGCC
>MWWF01000041.1_pt1 | contig 20054 bp, 18 predicted proteins | sample 1047351 | NCBI WGS metagenome assembly MWWF01 (sample SAMN06349970, study PRJNA376086) | soil metagenome | isolation source: MGM-3 sample Antarctic (ecotone) soil | place: Antarctica
ACTTTGATCTCAGATAGCACACGGGTATATAAAGGTGGTAGTTGGAACGACCGTGCTTACTGGCTTATCCCTGGCACACGCCGTTACCTTGAGGAAAACCAGGCTATGAGCACCATTGGTTTCCGTTGCGCTATGGACCGTATGGGTAGCCCCGAAGGCAACAAGCGTAAAACAGGTAACTTCTGGAAGTCTAAAAAACAAAAACGATAATTTATTCTCCGTAGCAATAAAAAAAAAGAGGCTGTCTCAAAAGGGCAGCCTTTTTTCATTTTTAGAGGCAGGTTTGTACACAAAATGATGTAGATAAATTTTGATAGAGCCAATGCAATAAAGTGCAGGGTTTTATTGTCTGGTGTAGTATGTCAAAACGTGTACTCAGTATAGCTTTTAAAGCATATCACCAACATCAGGCAATGCTTCTTCCTCCATATCATTGGATGAGCTGATTGCACAAGATCATCCGGTAAGGATAGTAAACCAGGTGCTGGATAAAATAGATATAGATCCGTTGGTGAAAAAATACAAAGGCGGAGGCAGCAGCAGCTTTCATCCACGCATGTTGCTTAAAGTGCTGGTCTATTCCTACATTAACAACACGTACAGCAGCCGTAAAATAGAAGCGGCTTTAAAAGAGAACATTCATTACATGTGGCTCAGTGGTATGAGTACACCCGATCTTGTACCATTAACCGTTTTAGAAGCGACCCGCTAAAAGAAGTATTGCGCCAGGTGTTTACACAAGTGGTTGTATTGCTTGCAGAAGAAGGACTCGTGAATATAAAAGAACTTTACACCGATGGCACTAAGATAGAAGCGGCTGCCAACCGCTACACTTTTGTATGGGGCAATGCTATTAAAACAAGTAAAGAAAGAATTAAAAAGCAATTAGATGAACTGTGGCAGTATGCACAAAAGATAGCCGCTGCCGAACTGCCCGATACAGACCCAACCCGCTTTGATAAAATAGATGCAGACAAAGTAGAGCAAACCATTGAACAAATAAATGAAGCCTTAAAAGATAAGCCTGTAAGCAGCCGGGTAAAACAAAAACTTAACTACGCAAAGAAGAACTGGCCTTCTAACTTAAAAAAATATGCAGCACAGGAAAAATTATTAAAGGGAAGAGCCAGCTATTCCAAAACAGACAACGATGCCACCTTCCCCGCAAAGCGGGGCAAGCTATGCGTATAGCCTGTCCCGCTTTTGCGGGAAAAGAAGATCACATGGGTAACGGACAATTAAAACCAGGTTACAATTTTCAAATCTCCACCAACAACCAATACATAGTAAACTACTCACTGCACCAAACAACAGCCGACACCACTACACTGCCGGAACATACAGAAATCTATAAGCAACAATACCATAAGGCTCCTGAAGCTATCACTGCTGATGCAGGTTTTGGGTCAGAAGAAAACTACCAATACCTGGCGGATAACCATATTGAAAACTATGTGAAATACAAGTATTTTGATAAAGACCAAAGCAGCAAATCAAACAAAAATATCCTTTTAAACCCGATACACTTTATTACAACAGCCAGCAGGATCACTACATCTGCCCGATGGGGCAAGTGATGCAAAATGCCGGTACCCATCAAACAAAAACCAAAACAGGATTTATACAAACTATTACAAGTTACCAGGCGGCTAACTGCAATGGCTGCCCGCTAAGAGGAGCCTGTCACAAATCAAAAGGCAACCGCATAATAGAAGTTAATCACAGCCTCAATAAATACAGGCAGCAGGTACGGGAAAACCTGAAGAGTGAACAGGGAATTTATCATCGCAAAAAACGTCCCTGCGATGTAGAACCTGTCTTCGGTAACATCAAAAACAATCATCACTTTAACGCTTCATGCTTCGCAGCAAACCAAAAGTGGAAATAGAAGCAGGATTACTTGCACTGGCACACAACCTGAAAAAGAAAGCCGCCTGATAAAGGTTTTTTGCTTCATGTAAGCAAAACCTGTTTATCATAAACCACTCAAACTAAAATGATGTTTTTTAGCAAGAATTTTATAACAATAAAAAAACCGCCTCACTTGTTATGAGACGGCCTCTTTTTAATTATAGTTACTACAATTATCACAGATATAAGTTAGTACCAAAAATTCACTGGTTGTTAAAAGTCAGCATTACATTGGTATAGTTATTACTTGTCTTACTTTTTGCTTTCAAAAAGTCTCTTACATTTGAATATACATGCTAAAATTTTAGCCTGTTCTATTACTAAATGATAAAAGATTCGTTCAACCGGGTACACGATTATTTACGCATCTCGCTTACCGATAACTGCAACCTTCGGTGCTTTTATTGTATGCCTGATGAAGAGTATGCCTTCACGCCGGCATCAAGGTTAATGCAGCCGGAAGAGATGGAAACCCTCGCTAAAATTTTTGTGGCAGAAGGTGTAAAAAAAATCAGGCTTACCGGCGGCGAACCATTGGTGCGTAAAGATGCAGCGCAAATTATATCCTCATTAGGAAAGCTTCCGGTAGAACTGGCGATTACTACCAATGGCACGCGACTACATGAAATGTTGCCGGTATTAAAAGCTGCCAATATTCAAAACATTAACATTAGCCTGGACACATTGCAACCCGACAAATTTTTATTGGTTACCCGGCGTGATTTATTTTACCTGGTAAGGAGTAATATTGAATTGCTGCTTCACCATCAGGTTACAGTGAAAATAAATGTGGTAGTAATGAAAGGCTTTAACGACAACGAAATTAATGACTTCATCGCCTGGACAAAACATATCCCGGTGCAAATTCGCTTTATAGAATTCATGCCTTTCAGTGGCAACCGCTGGACCAGTAACAAAGTTTTTTCATTGCAGGAAATTTTAGCAGTTGCAGGTGAGCAATACAATTTTCTTCCGGTGGAAGGTGAGGCAAATGATACTGCCAAAAAATTTATGGTACCCGGTTATGAAGGTTCGTTTGCTGTCATCAGTACCATGAGTTCTCCATTCTGCAGCACCTGCAACCGGATGCGTTTAACAGCCGATGGTAAATTAAAGAATTGCCTTTTTTCCAACGGCGAAACTGATTTGCTCACAGCACTTCGGGCTGGCGAAGATGTGCTGCCTTTGATTCATGCATCCATTCAAAGCAAAGCAAAAGAATTAGGGGGGCAGTTTTCAGAAACCTTTGAACTTTTAGAAGCAAGCACTATTCAAAACCGAAGCATGATAACCATTGGAGGATAATAGTTGTGGACCATACAATGATTTCTGTTACGGAAGCAAAAGACATTATCACAAAAAGTATCACTGTTTTACAAGCTGTAGAGTTGCCTTTAATAGATGCGGCTCATCATGTATTGGCACAGGATATTTTTGCTACAATTGATATTCCTGCCTTTCATCAGTCCTCAATGGATGGCTATGCAATAAGGTTTGCCGATAAAGATGCAGTATTGATTATAAAAGGTGAAATGGCGGCGGGAACTACTGAACAACTAATGTTACAAAAAGGCGAAGCTGCACGAATCTTCACTGGTGCACCCTTGCCTAAAGGTGCAGACACGGTAGTGATGCAGGAAAAAATATTGCTGGAAAATAATCATGTTATAATTCGGGATGATGGCTTGCAACAAGGAAGCCATGTTCGTAACAAAGGATCAGAAGTAAAAGCCGGGAGTTTGGCAATGCAGCGAGGCACTACTTTATCACCGGCAGCAATTGGTTTCTTAGCAGGTATTGGTGTTACAAAACTAACTGTGTACCCCATGGCGCATGTTAGCATCATTGTTACCGGCAAAGAATTGCAAAGTCCCGGTAATGCACTTGCTCATGGACAAGTATATGAGTCTAATTCTTTCTCATTAAGAGCCGTTTTGCAAGAAGCCGGTATAAAAAATATAAAAGTATTTCAGGCAGATGATGATTTGGACACATTGCAAAAAGTGTTGGAAGGAGCTTTGCAAAACAGCGATGTAGTTCTGTTAACAGGTGGTGTTAGCGTAGGTGATTATGATTTTGTAGTAGAAGCAACAAAGTGTTGCGGTGTGCAACAAAAGTTTCATAAAGTAAAGCAAAGGCCCGGCAAGCCCTTGTATTTTGGAATGAAAGGCAGGAAACCAGTCTTTGGCTTGCCGGGTAATCCATCATCAGTATTAAGTTGTTTTTATAATTATGTATTGCCGGTCCTTGAAATTTTATCCAATAAAAAGAATAATCAGCAGACAATATCAGCATCACTGGCTAAAAACTATTCAAAGCAAAAAGGACTGACGCATTTTTTAAAAGGTCACTATGAGAACGGTGTCGTTATACCTCTTGGTGCGCAAGAGTCATTCCGGTTAAGTTCATTTTCACAGGCTAACTGTTTAATTTGTTTGGAAGAAGAAAGATTGGATTATGAAGCCGGCGAAACAGTGGAAGTTTATTTATTACCGGGTCAACACTAAATCATGGGTGAAAACTTACTCTTGTTTTATTCTCTGCTATTTGTGGTTGCCTTTTTATATGCTTCTGTTGGGCATGGGGGTGCAAGCGGTTATTTAGCCCTGATGGCTTTATTTAGTTTTGCTCCGGGTGTAATGAAGCCAAGTGCATTATTGCTGAATCTTTTTGTTTCATCTGTATCATTCATTCAATTTTACCGCGGCGGGCATTTTAAATGGAAAACATTTTTGCCATTTGCTATCGCTTCGGTGCCGCTTTCTTTTTTAGGCGGAACAATTTCTATTGACAGCGTTATCTATAAAAAAATATTAGGAGTCTTATTGATCATTCCGGTTTTACGTTTTTTCTTCTTTAAAAATGTTGACCCGAAAGATTTGCGGCCATCACGTACAGATTTATCCTTAATAATCGGTGGCATCATTGGCTTCCTCTCCGGTATGATCGGCATCGGCGGTGGCATCATTCTTTCACCTGTTTTGTTATTGCTAAAATGGACTGATCAAAAACAAACGGCAGCTATTAGTGCAGCCTTCATTTTCGTTAATTCCGTTGCAGGATTAGCAGGGCAGTTAACCAAAGGAATTCAGTTTAGTGCAGATATGTATGGTTATGTGGCGGTGGCTTTTGTTGGCGGGTTGTGTGGCGCTTATTTGGGTGCATTAAAATTTCCACAAAACATTTTAAAAAACGTGTTGGCTTGTGTACTTGCCTTGGCGGCTTATAAACTATTATTCACTTATGCCTGATACTGCGCTAATGCTGTAGGCAAACCATCAAGGCTCATTAAATTTTTCTCTTTTTTATATTCTTCAAGACCTTCAGCGCCCTTCTTTTCTGCCCACTTGTGCGAATGATCTCTTTCCCCCTTGTATTGGTAATAAGGAATGCCAAAGCCACAGGATGTTTGGACTTTAAAAATATCAGCAACAATAATTTGCCGGGTAGAAGGGAGTAAAACAAAATGAGAGGATAGTTCTGCCCACTGCGCATAGCCGGGTAAAACGGTATAGCCTTTACCATATAGCCGTAAAATATTTGGTGAACCGTCAAAGGCGCAAAACATAAAAGTAATACGGCTGTTTTGCAGCAGGTGCGCCGACGTTTCGTTGCCACTTCCAATAATATCCATGTAGGCAACACGGGTGGGTGAAAGTAGCCGGAAGCTATCCAGCCCTTTGGGCGAAAGGTTAATATGCCCTTCGGTTTCTAAAGGCGCTGTACTTACAAAAAACAAATGTTGCGCTTCAATAAAATCTTTATGATGGCCAGCAATAGAGGTGTGAAACTTGCCCATAAAAAAAAGTTGAAGCGAAGATAATTTTAAAAGAAACGAACGACGCCGTAAAACAACTCAAATAATGTACAGGTGGCCTAAATTCGTGTACGTATGCAAATAAAAATTATGGTTTTTGGCCAGCTTACCGATGTTATAAACAGCAGTGAAATTACACTCAACGGTAATGCTGATACGGATAGCCTGCTATGTGAATTGAAGAAGCTTTACCCTGCCCTTGCCGATGCAAAATATATGATAGCCGTAGATAAACAAACAATTAAGGAGAATACGATTTTAAACGATGGCAGCACAATAGCTTTACTGCCACCATTTTCCGGCGGATAAATATGAAAGAAAAAAGTTTACACGAAAGATATCAGCGCCAGACGATCTTAAAAGGATTTGGCGAAAGAGGCCAGCAAAAACTGCAGCAGGCAAAAATATTGGTAATTGGTGCAGGTGGTTTGGGTTGTCCGGCTTTGCAGTATTTGGTTGCGGGAGGTGTTGGCACTATTGGTATAGTGGATGATGATATGGTTTCCTTATCTAATCTGCACCGCCAGGTTTTATATACAACAGATGATATTGATTCACCGAAAGCAGAAGTAGCTGCTTCAAAACTAAGGCGCTTAAATACAGAAGTGATGATTGTTACGCACACCGTCAGATTGAAAAACACCAATGCGTTAGACATCATTCGCCAGTATGATTTGGTAATAGATGGTACGGATAATTTTGCCTCACGATATATGATCAATGATGCTTGTGTGTTACTGGGCAAGCCTTTGGTTTATGGCGCTGTTTCTCAATATGAAGGTCAGGTGGCAGTATTTAATGTGAAAGATAAAAATTCAGTAACTACTAATTACCGTGATTTGTTTCCGTACCCACCGAAAGATGGCGAGGTACTGAATTGTGCTGAAGCAGGTGTATTGGGGGTACTGCCGGGAATTATTGGCACCATGCAGGCGGCGGAAGTAATTAAATTAATTACCTGCATTGGTGAGCCGCTAATTAACAGGCTACTTACTTATAACTTGTTGAACAATGTTTTTTATGAAGTAGCCTTAACGACTTCTTTAACCGGTGCAACGTTATTGCCGAAAAATGAAACAGAATTTTTGGAAACGAAATATGATGAATTGTGTAGTACAAAGGGAAAACTGATTGTTGAAATAGATGCGGAACAGTTTGAAACCATTCGAAAAAAAACATCAGCGATTGCTATTGATGTCCGGGAAAAGGGCGAGTTGCCCCTTGTTACTAATTTTAAGCACAGGCAAATTCCAATGTCTTTTTTTAAAGAAACGATGAAGGAAATTGAGGAGCAAACTGTGGTTTTGTTTTGCCAGCACGGTATAAGAAGCTTGTATGCCGCAGAGATGTTGCAGGAAATGTTTGGTGCATCAAAAGAGGTGTATAGTTTAAAAGGCGGCATTGTGAAATGGGGAGATGCATTGGGCATTAGTGTAGCGCAATAAGATGTGTTTGTACTAAATGAAGAATAGAGTTTTTGGCGAGAATGCCAACAAGAGCAGAAGCAGGCAGGATGAATGCTTGAAAATTGTTTGAATAGTGTTGAATAGTCTATATGTAAGCGGCTGATGTTTTTTGCCCCCAACAACTTTATTTTTTAAGGATAGATTTTCAATGGTAAAAAATCAAGTTGTATAGAAGAATTAGTGTAGATAATCGGTTTGTTCTTTGGTTAATTTATATTCTGTTGTTTGGCCTCCTTCTCCTTTGGAGAAGGATTGAGGATGAGGTCTAAAGCTCAATAGCGAACAAAGCGTACAAGAGTGCGACGCAAGAAAGCTTCATAGCAATACTACTGCCGGGTACATAAAAATATTCACCAATAAACAATTTCCATGACAGAAAAAAAGCTCAAAAATATATTTATTGCCGGCCCGATACAGCCGACATTTATAAGTGATAGCATTGCCAAGCACAGCACAAAAACTGATATTGGAGGACATAGCATTTTTTTAGGACAGGTGCGAAAAGATGAAATAGCTGGTAAGACAATTGCTGCAATTGATTACACAACATATGAAGAGATGGCGCTTGCAACTATGCATGAAATACGGGAAGCAATTTTTCAGAAATATAGCCTTACCTGTATGCATGTTCATCATAGTCTTGGTAAGGTTTTAGCCGGCCAAATTTGCCTTTTTGTCTTTACATCTGCGCCTCACCGCAAAAAAGCTATAGATGCTTGTGGCGAACTTGTGGAGCGTATAAAAGCAGAGCTACCGGTTTGGGGTAAGGAAATCTTTGAAGATGAAAGCCATCAGTGGAAAGTAAATAAATAGGATTAATTCATTAACACAAATCAAGGTTGTATAAATAATAAACCCCCGCTTGAGGCAAGGGTTGATCAATGTTTTGTACCGCGTACGGGATTCGAACCCGTATCACCACCGTGAAAGGGTGGTGTCCTAACCCTTAGACGAACGCGGCGTCCGTTTTTTGGGATGGCAAAGATAGGAGGCACGACTTTGGCCGCCAAACTTTTAAAAAATAAAAAATGCCTCAAAATTTTTTTGAGGCATTCAAGCTTTTAAAGGCTCAATTTAATTCTTTGCTACATCAAATTTGCGGAAGATAGACTTCACTGCATTCTGAATTTCTTTGCTGGATAAATTGCGGCTATCTACTTCGTCGGTTGTCCAACCCTGCCAAATTGTTTTCTCTGTTTTCGCATCAATAAGGCTGATGGTTACAGTGCCTTCGCGAACCTGTTGCTGGTCGCGGTCGTACCCTAAAAATTGCGAAGGATAATAAAGCGATACATAGCGGCGGGTGTAGGGGTTATAAACATAGCGGGTATAAGGTTGAGAATACACTGGATTGGTTTGCTCTTTAACTCCCTTCTCCACCAACACATCATACGTTAACAGAACATCCGGTCTTTTTGATTCCTTCCAACCGGCTTTCCCTAATTCTGCACTCACGGCATTTTTAATGGTTCTTTCTGTAAGGTCAGATACTCTCATTTTTCCTGAATCACTGTTTGTATCCCTGGTATCAACCCAGGCAAAGCTTCGGTAATTGTTAAGATTTACATTCTCGTCTTTTTCTACGTGGGCTACGCTTGCACAACCTGCCAGCAACAAGCTGCCAATGAGGGCCACACCTAACATTTTTAAAGATCTCATGGTATTTTCTCCTGTTTTTTTAATACCCTATATACGTCAAAAAAGGTGCTGGTATTTTAAAGGAGATGTGAAAATTATGTACCTGGAAATATTGCCGAAGAAGGAAATGCTATGGTAAGCCAATTTCAAAATGCTGCTCTGGAATTTCTACGTCAAAAAAGCCTTTTTTAAGAAGCCAACGTTTGAAATCCTGCTGCACATCGTACTCCCCATGAACTAAAAAAAGCTTTTTTATACCCTGTTTATCCTGCGGTGAAAGCCATTGGCTAAGATCTTCATAATCGCCGTGGGCACTCATGCTTTTTATGCCCCCTACTTCTGCGTTTACCTGGTGTTGTACACCAAAAATACCTACTTCAGTAGCGCCTGCTAACAATCTTCCGCCAAGAGAACCCGGCTCGCAATAGCCTGTCATTAAAATGGCATTGCGGCTGTTTTCAATATTATTGCTGATATGATGTTTTACCCGGCCGGCTTCTGCCATGCCACTGGCAGAAATAATAACACAAGGCTCGTTTTGATAATTCAACAGCTTACTTTCTTCAACCGTTTTAATGTAACGCAAACCTTCAAACCGGAAGGGGTCATCATCCGATTGTAAAACCTTTTGGATGGTTTTATTAAAATAAGCAGGATATTTTTTTACTACTTCGGTAATAGAAGAACTGAGGGGACTGTCTAAAAAATATCCAATTTCAGGCAGCCTGTTTTCCAATGATAATTGATTGAGCGCATAAAGGATCTCCTGGGTTCTTCCCAGGCTAAAGGCAGGCATAATCAGCTTCCCTTTTCTTTGCACGCATGTTTTTTCTATCCATTGCAAAATGGTGTCAATAGATGATGAAATATCATCGTGCAAACTATTGCCATAAGTTGATTCCATGATGATGTAATCTGCTTGCGGAAATACTTCAGGCGAACGTAAGATCACATCGCGGTAGCGGCCTACATCGCCACTAAAAGTTAAGTGGGTTATCGTTCCATTTTCAGTAATGCGCAGGTGCACACAAGCGCTGCCAATGATGTGGCCCGCGTCGGTAAACATGGCTTCTACACCATCAATCACAGAAAACCATTCACCATATTTTTTTTCTTGAAAATGTCCGGAAGCATTTTCCGCGTCCTGCGTTGTGTAAAGCGGTTGTACCAATGGTTTTCCTTGCGCCCTGCTTCCTTTATTATGATACTTAACATCGCTTTCCTGTATCCTGGCCGAATCTTCTAATAGCAAATTCGCCAGTTCTTTTGTAGCATCGGTGCAATAAATAGTCCCTCCAAAACCATCTTTCACGAGCTTTGGAATTAAACCGGTATGGTCAATATGTGCATGAGAAAGAACCATCGCACTTACATCCGCTGCAACAAATCCAAAATTGCGGTTAAGTGCATCGGTGTCTTTGCCCATGCCTTGAAACATACCGCAATCGAGCAGGATTTTTTTGCCATTTGTAAGTGTGAGCAAATGCTTTGAACCCGTAACGGTACGTGCTGCGCCGTGAAATGCAATTTTCATTATGGAAGTTTGCAGAAAGGTAAGACGAGGTGGTTGAAATTCGGTTTCTCTTCCTTATTCATGCGCTGCTAAAATGGGTACAGAACTATGGTAAACCAGTTTTTTAGTGTTGGTTCCTTTAAAAATAGTGCTTAGGAAAGTGTGGTATCGCGGCACCGTAACAATCAAATCAATGTTTTTGTCATATACAAATTGGTTGATGGCTTCATGAATATTATTCATCCCGATAAAATAAAATTCCGGATTAAATTCTTCAAACATTGACAACATTTTGGCACGTGCTTCCTGAAATTCTTCTGTCAAGGATACATAGTGGCTGCTATCAACATTAATAATGTGTAGATTGGGGTTGAACAGACTTAAGATAGATTTAATGAAAAGTACAGGCGTCGTTTCTTCCACGTTTAGAAAGTCAGAAGTAAAAGCAACATTTTTTATCTCGCGGCAAACGGCTTCCGGGGGAATGATCATAACAGGACAAATATTCCTATCCACCATTTTTAATGTGTTACTGCCAATGAATACCTGGCCAAATGTACTGCGTCCAGTGATGCCCATAACAATAAGAGTTGCCACTTTTTGCTGAGCAAGGCGGCTAAGATTGTCAATGAAATCCTTACCAAGTTCCTGAACACAATCAATGGTATTATTGCCTTTCAGAAACAATTCTTTTTTAAGGCTTGCGAGATAATTACCCGTTGTTTCCGCTTCCTTTTCTTCTTCAAACATGTTGTAAAGGATAAGGTTGATATCTTCATGGCCACTAAACATTTGCGCAGCAAAACGGGCCGCGTTCAAAGAAGTTTCAGAAAAATCAACGGGGACAATAACTGTTTTCATGCTTTTTTAATTTGATTGAGCAAAGATACTTGTGAACTTACATTAGGCAATACACACTTTACTCTACTGTCAAATACAAGTACTTGCTTCGGTTCTGCTCTGTTAAGATTTACTATTTCACAACGTAGAGAAGAAGTATGTACATTGGTAACCCAGAGTAAAATAATTCTACAAACCCTTAGCTCCTTTATATTTGCCCGTCATAAAATGCCGAAAAAGTGCGATTAAAATCTTTGGATATAAAGGGCTTTAAAAGTTTTGCTGATAAAACCCATGTCAGCTTTGATGAAAATATTACCGGCATTGTTGGCCCTAATGGTTGTGGCAAAAGCAATATTGTGGACAGCATTCGCTGGGTGATAGGCGAACAAAAAATATCGCACCTCCGTTCCGAGAACTTAGAAAGCCTTGTATTCAACGGCTCTAAAACCCGCAGTGCCAGCGGCCTTGCCGAGGTAAGCCTCACCTTTGAGAATACAAGAAACCTGTTGCCGATAGAGTTTAATACTGTTACCATAACCCGCAAGTATTTTAAAAATGGCGAGAGTGAATATCGTTTGAATGACGTGCAATGCCGGCTGAAAGACATTCAAAATCTTTTTATGGACACAGGCATTTCTACCGACAGTTATGCCATTATTGAGTTGGGCATGGTAGATGATTTAATAAAGGATAAGGACAACAGCCGCCGCCGTATGTTGGAGCAGGCTGCCGGCATCTCTATTTACAAAACCCGAAAAAAAGAAGCGAAACAAAAGCTGGATGCTACCGAACAAGACCTGGCTCGTATTGAGGACCTGATTTTTGAAATTAATAACCAGCTAAAATCGTTAGAGAACCAGGCTAAGAAAGCACAGAAATATTTCGAGATAAAAAAAGACTACCGGGAAGTAAGTGTGGAGCTTGCAAAAGCGGCATTGGAAGGCTTTAATATTACCTATAAAGACCTGAATAAAAAACAGGATTTAGAAACCGACAAACGGATTGCCTTAGAGACTGAAATTGCAACGGAAGAAGCCGCGATAGAGCAACAACGTATAGGCTTTATTGAAAAAGAAAAGGACCTGCATTCTCTTCAACAAAGCTTTAATGAATTGGTGCAAAACCTCCGTACCAAAGAGAATGAAAAAAACCTTGCTACACAGCGCTTGCAATATTTGCATGAGAGAGAACAGGCTCTATCGCAATTTTTAGATAAAGCAGAAGGGCAGATGACTGGTATTGAAGAAAGCATTGCCTTCACACAAAAGCAAATTGACGAAGAAGGCGAGGTGTTGCAAAATGTAACAAAACAACTGGAAGAATTGCGGGTGCAGGTTGATGCAAAAAGAGGGGTGGTAGATGAGAACCGCCACGTGGTAAATAACTTGCGTACATCTTATCAGCAAGTACAGCGTAACCAGTTTGATGCGGAGAAGAAAGTGGCGGTGGCTGACACCTCTATCCAAAATTTACAACGCACTATTTGGCACCTGGAAGAGGATAGCGCCAACCGGGAGGAGCAGATTATTCAGTTAGGAAAAGATAAGGATGCAAAAGGTGAAGTGTTATCAGCAAAGCAAACTGATTTAGAGCAACTGCAACAACATCATACCACTACGAAAGAACAAATACTTAAAACGCAAAATGTATTGGAAAGCCTGCGTGGAAATCTTGCAGTGCAAAACAGAAAATTAGATGCTAAGAAAAACGAACACGACTTATTAAAAAGCCTGATTGATTCGATGGAAGGATATCCCGATAGCATTAAGTTTTTGCATAACAATGCAGGCTGGAATCATACCGCACCTATTTTATCTGATATTATTTATGTAAGAGAAGAATACCGGGCTGCGGTTGAAAATGTGCTGGAGCCTTACCTGAATTATTATGTAGTGAACAATTTGCAGGAGGGCCTGCAAGCTATTCATTTATTGGATGAAGCAAAAAAAGGCAAGGCTAATTTCTTTTTAATGGATAGGATAAATGATTCCGTCATTCTCATTCCTAATGAAAAACCTGCCGGCACCATTCATGCTTTGGATGTAATTGAAGTAGAAGAAACACACCGCAGGTTGGCTGAACAATTATTGGGTAATGTTTTTATTGCTGACGATGAATCGGCCCTGGAAAACAGCAATGGATTTGTGTTGCTTGAGAAGCATGGTAAATATGTAAAAAGTACCTACACACTAACTGGCGGCAGCGTAGGTTTATTTGAAGGCAGAAAGATTGGCCGTGTTAAAAATTTAAAAAAGCTACACGAAGAAATTACCGGGCAGCAGGCGGTTGTGTCTGAATTGTCGTTGCAAATTCAGGCCCGCCATAATGAAGTGATTGCCTTTAATGCTGACTTAAGAGAAGCCGCCATCCGCACAATAGAAAAAGAAATTCAGCAGTTGAATAATGAGCTATACGGCTTGCAAAATAAATTGGAAAGCCTGCATCATTCACAAAACACGGCGCAAGGAAGGATAGAAGAATTAAGCCAACAGTTAGATGCAACTAACATGGCAGTGCAAACGGTTCGGAACGAGTTAACTGAATTAAATAGTTCCCTCCTAAAATATATTGCCGACTTACAGGGAGCTGAAGAAGCTTACCGTACTATTGAAATTGAATACAACGAAATAAATACGCAGTATAATAGTTTGAACCTGCAGGTAACCCGTGAGCAAAGTAAAATTGCTTCGTTAAAACAAGAGTTGCAGTTTAAGAGCAATCAGTTGGCTGATTTACGGTTGCAGGTAGAAACAAATACTTCGCAGCTAAAAAGTACTTCTGAAAATATTCTTGAATCAGAAGAAGGGCTTAAAACAGTTGAAGAAAGTTTGTTTGAACTAATGCGGAAAAGAGAGGGTGAGGAGCATATTTTAAATGAAGCCGATCAGGCTTATTACAATTTGCGAAACCAGTTAAGTGCAAAAGAAAGTGAGTTGCGGCATAAGGTGAAAGAGAAAGAAGGTGTTGAACACTTACTTGCCGCCATCAAAGACAAATTAACAGATGTTAAACTTCAGTTGGCTGGTATGAAGGAGCGGTTGAATGTAGAATTTAGAATTGTGCTTGAAGACATTTTAGATGAGCCCAGAATATCAGAAACACCAGTTGAAGACTTACAGGACAGATCGGATAAGATGAAGAAACGACTTGAGAATTTAGGCGAAGTAAACCCCACTGCTATTGAAGCCTTTGAAGAAATGCGCAAGCGCTATGAATTTATTGTAGAGCAAAAGAACGACCTGGTAGATGCAAAGCAAAGCCTGATGCAAACCATTGCTGAAGTGGAAACAACCGCAAATCAAAAATTTCTGGAAACTTTTAACCGGGTACGGGAGAATTTTATTAAAGTGTTTAAAACCTTATTTACGGAAGATGACCAGTGTGATTTGATTTTGGAAAATCCTGATAATCTTGCTGAAACCAGCATTGATATTATAGCAAAGCCAAAAGGTAAAAGACCCAGTTCTATCAACCAGTTAAGCGGTGGCGAACGAACACTTACGGCGACAGCAATGTTGTTTGCTATCTACCTTATTAAGCCGGCGCCATTCTGTATTTTAGATGAAGTAGATGCGCCGCTGGATGATGCTAACGTAGGCAAGTTCACTAACATGATCCGGGAGTTTAGCAATAACTCGCAGTTTATTATTGTAACGCATAATAAAACAACCATGAGTACTGTCGATGTAATTTATGGCGTTACCATGCAGGAGCCAGGAGTAAGCCGGTTAGTGCCGGTCGATTTTAGAAGCTTGAATTAGTTTACGTGAGATGTGAGACAATAGTTCACTATAAAGTAAAAGACGTTTTCAGTTTCACTTTTCACTCTTGGTAAACTTATAAATCGTTTGGAGAAATGGGAACTGATTTTTTGGAATGTTGGATAAGAGAAGAAGGAAGAAATGTGTTGACTCCGTAGGAGTCAAATATCTGTAGAGAATAAAACCTATAAAGAGGCTACGACTGCATAGCAGTCGAACAACGATAGCAAACCCTGTTTGATAAATTATAATTATATCCTCTCATAAATCCGGTTCACCATTCATCACTCACAAAGAAAATTTATAAATTGTTTTAGAGCTGAAAGGTTTTTCCGGTGTAAGAATAGTGTTTGGGAAATTGGGTTGGTTAGGCGAGTCAGGAAAGTGTTGTGTTTCCAAACAAAACGTATTTCTAAAAGTTGACGGGTCGCCTTTAACTACTTCAAAATTTCCGGAGAAAAGTTGCAGGCCAGGTTCTTCAGTAAAAACTTCCATTACAATGCCGCTTTTATCACCAATGGCTTTTGCAGCAAACGAAAGTTTGGTCTCCTTCTTATTCAATACAAAGTTGTGGTCGTATCCCTTCCCAATCTTTATTTGTTCTTCATCTTTTTCAATGTCTTTACCAATTTTTTTAAGAGACCTAAAATCAAGAGCAGTATTTTCAACTTTCCTTATTTCTCCTGTAGGAATAAGTGTATTATCAACCGGTGTAAAATAATCAGCATTGATCTGTAGCTGATGATTTAAAATTGATCCTTCGCCATTCAAATTAAAGTAGGCATGATTGGTAATATTAAATGGAGTGGCAGCATCTGTTTCGGCTTTGTACTGAATGATAATCTCGTTTTCATCCGATAAAGTATAAGAAACGATAACAGTAACATTTCCGGGATAACCTTCTTCCCCATCTTTAGAAAAATACAAAAGCACAACTTCATTTTCACCAGTATTTATTACATTCCAAACCTGGTTGCGAAAACCATCAGGGCCACCATGGAGGTGGTTCGGTGGATTATTGATTGCTAATGAGTATTCTTTTCCATTTAAGCTAAATTTTCCTTTAGCAATACGGTTGGCATAGCGGCCAATGGTAGCTCCGTAATATGGCGCTACAGAAGAAGCATACGCATCTAAAGATGGAAAGCCCGGTGTTACATTCACGCCATTAAAACGGAGGGTAATAATTCTGGCACCGTAATTACTGATCGATGCCTCCAGCCCTTTGTTGTTTTTTATAGAAACAAGTACCGTTGACTTTTCATTGATGATGCGCTCAAAACCGGTCTGGTTTATCATAATTATAGTTTACAAATACGCCTGAAAAGTACAACTAAGCCGGGTTATTTGTTCTTGGTAATGGTGGATTTTTCCAGCCTACATTTGCAAAGAAAATCTTTAGGTTGAAGCATTTAAAAGCATTAAATAAATATTTCTGGAAATATAAAGTCCGGCTGGGTATTGGTATTTTTTTCATCATTATCTCCAATTACTTCGGAGTGCTGGCACCACAAATTACTGGATACATAATAGAATTTGTACAACGTACTTTGCCGGGTTATGTTCCTAAAGGACGTCAAAAATCGTATGATGTTTTGGTACAAAAATTTATTACCTGGATCGAGGGGATAAAATACACGCCTATAAAAATTGTGTTGATAAGCGGGGGTATTATTCTTGCTCTTGCGTTACTCCGTGGCTTCTTTATGTTTTTAATGCGGCAAACTATTATTGTAATGAGCCGCCATATTGAGTACGATCAAAAGAATGAAGTTTACAATCATTACCAAAAGCTGGATGCAACATTTTATAAAACCCATAGCACCGGCGATTTAATGAGCCGCATGGCAGAAGATGTAAGCCGTGTTCGAATGTTTACTGGGCCTGCTATTATGTATTTAATTAACCTTACGGCCCTAATTGGCATGAGTGTATTTTTTATGCTGAAGCGGGACGTTGAACTTACTCTATACGTATTAGCGCCCCTGCCCATATTAGCCGTGACTATCTATTTTGTCAACACCGTTATTCATAAAAAAAGCGAGGCGTTACAAGCGGCGTTAGCACAGCTAACCACTACGGCGCAACAATCCTATTCCGGCATCCGTGTTATTAAATCTTTTGTGCAGGAAGGGGCTATGTATAAAGCCTTTGAAACATTTAGCGAGAACTACCGGAAAGGTGCTACCAGTCTGGCCAAAGTAGAAGCAGCCTATTTCCCTTCTATGACTTTATTAATTGGATTGAGTACACTACTCACCATCATGATCGGTGGCATTTACTACATTAATGGCCATAAAGATTTGGGTATAGAAACAATTATTGAATTTGTAATTTATATCAACATGCTAACCTTTCCGGTAAGCGCCATCGGGTGGACGGCCAGCATGATTCAACGGGCTTCTGCATCGCAAAAAAGGTTAAACGAATTTTTGCAAACAACGCCTGACATTATCAGCGCCGCCTCTGGTCCAGCCCTTGCCTTAACCGGCGATATTAAATTAGAAAATGTATCCTTCACTTACGAGCATACAGGTATAGAGGCACTAAAAAAAATTAACCTGCATATTCGTGCCGGTGAACGCATCGCTATAGTTGGCCGCACCGGAAGTGGCAAAACAACACTGGCGCAACTAATATTACGGCTTTATGATGTTACTGAAGGAAGGCTTTTGCTGAATGAAATTGACATCAGTATAATTAATTTAGAGAACCTGAGAAACAGTATGAGCTATGTGCCCCAGGATGGATTTTTATTTAGCGATACGGTTGCAGGAAACATTGCCTTTGGTTCTCAATGGATGGATATAGAAAAAGTAAAAGAAGCCGCACGTTTGGCGGTGGTAGCAAAAGACATTGAGGGTTTTTCAAAAGGTTATGATACGGAAATAGGAGAGCGGGGGGTAACACTTAGCGGTGGGCAGAAGCAACGCATTGCCATTGCAAGGGCCCTACTGAAAGAAGCCCCCATCATGATCTTTGATGACTGCCTGAGTGCAGTGGATGCCAAAACTGAAAAAGAGATCATTAATAACCTGTCCGGTTATCTACACAGCAAAACTTCAGTTTTTATCACGCACCGTGTTTTCAATTTATTTCAGTTCGATAAAATTATTGTCCTGGAAGTGGGTGAATTAAAAGAAGAAGGAACGCATGATGCACTGATGAAGAAGCGGGGAATTTATTTTACTATGTACCAGCGTCAATTGCAGGAAGAAGAAAATAGATAAATAACCGGCCAAATTTGGCTGTTCAAAAAACGTAATTATATTTGTGAATAAAGAACCAAAACAATTTTTAAAACTGTAAAATTTACAACTGTGGCGTACGACAACAACGAAAAGAAAATGGAAAGCATCTACAGCAAGCGGATCAGGGCTGGTAAACGAAGAACATATTTTTTTGATGTAAGAGCTACCCGCGGTAACGATTATTATTTAACCATTACGGAAAGCCGCAAGCGGTTTAATGATAACGGTTACGACCGCCACAAGATTTTCCTGTACAAAGAAGATTTTAATAAATTCATCAAGGCTTTAACTGAAGCGGTTGACTATGTAAAAACAGACTTGATGCCTGATTTTGATTTTGATGCTTTTAACCATGATGAAGTGGAAGTTGAGGGAGAAAGTGCAGGCGAAGAAATGGTAACTGAAGTAAGTGCCGAAAACGTACCGGAGGTGCCGGCTTCCATTAGCACGGTTACTACAACCGCAGCAGATGAAGTAGATAAATGGTAGATAATTTACGCTAAAATAATTTCAGCCCTTACTCGCAGTAAGGGCTTTTTTGTATCTCTATATAACATAAATTGCATTTATAAAACTTACTGGATATGAGAAAAGTTCTACTTGTGGGCTCCGCATTAGTTACAATAATTGCTTGTTTTTTCTTACTTAAAGATTCTGCTTTACCACGCAACATCAATCCCAAAGATCAATATATTCAGGGAAAAACGCAGGCTGAAGACGATGAAAAAGACGGCTACGATGAAGCTGCTGCAAGAGATCAATTTGAATTTGACCAGATAAAAGATCCTTCGCTAGGATATGTACCAATGGAACGCATGATGAAAGCAGTTGGCTATACAGAAAACCTAAAACAGTCAACCTTATTAAACCGCACCGCAAATACACTTGCTGCCCTTCCATGGACTGAAAGAGGACCTATTTATGATTTGGTTGGTGCAAACGGAAATTCCCGCGGCGGCGTTACAAACTATACAGCCGGTAGAACGAGTGCCATTTTAATTGACACATTGAACGACGCTACGGGCAATACAGTTTTTTGTGGCGGTATAGCTGGCGGGCTATGGAAGTGTACCAATTTCCTCTCGGCAATACCTAACTGGCAGCCTATTGATGATCGTTTTGATAACCTTGCCATTTCTTCTATTTGCCAGGATCCTTCTACCCCTTCTGTTATGTACTTCTCTACCGGAGAAGCTACAAGTAATGCTGATGCTGTTTACGGAGGTGGTGTATGGAAGTCAAATAATTCAGGGACCTCCTGGACTAAACTACCGTCAAGCACGGGTTTTCTTCGCGGCTTTAAAATTGTTTGTGATGCGGCCGGCAATGTTTATTTATCCAATAGAAATACCACAAGTCCAGCATCGTCAGCACATGGATTGTATCGCTCAAAAGATGGTGGTGCATCCTGGGTGTTTATTACCCCCTCAGTAAGAACAAGTGGTAACGCCATTTGTACTGATATAGAAATCAGCAGCACCGGAAGATTGCATGCCAGCTTTGGATATTCTTCGGGAACCACTGTACAGCATCAGTACACCGATGACGCAGCTAACGTTTCAACAACTGTAGGGTGGAATGCCAGTACCGGTATCAGAATTAATACTGCTATTGTTACTAATCGTTTGGAATTGGCCACTTTGGGTAATGTACTATATGCAGTTACTACCAACAGCTCCAATAATGTGGATAGCAGTTATAAATCAGTAGATGGTGGTGCAACCTGGACAAAACAAAATACTACTGCCTACCCAACGGGTGCAAAATCATTATCTTTTATAGTAAAAGCATAGTTATTATACGACCCCGCAAAAGCATTTGTCGCACCTGAGATCGCAAAAGTGATGGTAAAGC
>MWWF01000042.1_pt1 | contig 19792 bp, 19 predicted proteins | sample 1047351 | NCBI WGS metagenome assembly MWWF01 (sample SAMN06349970, study PRJNA376086) | soil metagenome | isolation source: MGM-3 sample Antarctic (ecotone) soil | place: Antarctica
GCCTAATATTTTTTCAATGGTCTTGGCCTTTGCCGGTGACTCAACTATTAATAAATTCTTTGGCATAAGCTCTGTTTCTGTTCAAATTTTATTACGCTGATCCGGTTCTGCGAACATGCAAGTATAAGGCAAGTAAATTAATTTATCTGTAAGAAGAAAGTTTTGGATAATGAGAAAATAAGAAAATATGAAAATGTAAAAATGAATTTCCTCTTCAATCAGTTACAAAATAATTCAAAGCAGAAATGTTATTTTAATTGTGAAATTATGAGCTCTACAATCTTTTTTGTCCACTTTGCATATTCATTTGCGGAAGGATGAAGCCCGTCTTCTGCTACCAAGAACGGATCATTCTTTAATCTTGTTGTAATATCTGCATACGCAACTTTATATTGAATGGACAAAGCTTTATTTACACCGTTGAACATTTCAATTTCCCTGGCAATTTTTTCAACATCTAAATTTTTTGCAAAAGGAGTTAGACTGTAATCCGGAATGGAAACAACGATGACATGTTCTTTTTTCCCCTGGGCTAATTCAATGGCTTTTTTTAATAATTCTTCAAAGCCATTTTTATATTCAATTACATCTCTGCCTCGGTATTGGTTGTTGACTCCGATTAATAAAGTGACAAAATCATATTTTGCTAGGAACTCATACTCTTTCATAGCTACTTCCAACTCGTCGGTTGTCCATCCGGTTTTTGCAATAATTTCCGGGGCATAAAAATCAAAACCATTATTGCGCAACGATTGCACAACCTGGTATGGAAAACTTTTGTGCAACAAAACTGCTTCGCCAATTGTATAAGAATCGCCAAGCGCCAAATAACTGTAAGTATGCATACTGTCCTTCTTTTGAGAAAATGAATTTGTCGAAATAAAAAATAAAAATCCGAATATCCACTTCATAAAAAATCAATAATTGTGTTGAAAGAATTATTATCACGGTAAATTCTTCTATGACCTAATCCTACTGAAATTACGAAGTGAAAGTTTGGATAGTTTTCATTTATAATTGGCGTTACATCTGATATTGGCGTTTGCTCATCATTTTCATCCTGCAAAAACAATACCCTTGCTTTTATTTTTTTTGCAGCACGGGCAATTGAATACCATTTTGCCGGCTTTCCGTCAATTTCATTTATCAACGTTTCAAATTCTTTTCTTACTCCTGCATTTAATTGCAGGAATTTAAAAAAATTATCAATGGCTGTTGAGGTTTCTGCAGCCGGTGCAATTAAAACTATTTTAAAATTGCTGCCGTGTTTGATATCTTCCAAAAGGAGGCTCAACGCAAGACCGCCGAAAGAATGTGAAATGAAAGACTGTACCGGACCATAATGTTCATAGATGTAATGGATGAAATTTTTATAAGTCAATACATTAATCATTTTACCGCCGCTTCTTCCATGTCCAGGTGCATCAAAAGCCAGCACTTCATACCCTTTTTTTATAAGTGGATTTACATACTGTTCAAAGTTTATGACACTGGATTCAAAACCATGCAAGATTAAAATCTTTTTTTCTGCCGGGTGATTCCATCTGTAGCCTCTAATTGTATTTTCTTCAAATGAGAAGTGAAGTTTTTCTGATTTTTCAAAAATAGGAGGCAATTTTTTTTTGTTTCTAATTTGTGGTGTGCAAAACAATTGAAAAGCCTTCTCTGCTGCTTTTCTTTTAGAGATGGAAGAAAGAAGTTTAAATTTAGTCCTCACATATTTTAAAACCAGTCTTTGAGCTAATCGCATCGGCAAGTTTAATCTTTAATGTTTGAACCTTTCAAATTATAAGAGGCGTCCGACTTTGAACTTTTAACTTTGAACTTTAAACTTTCTCAATGGACATTGTAATTATAGGAACTGGCAACACAGCAACAGTGCTTGGCCGTAAATTAAAATTAGCCGGGCACAAAATTGTGCAGGTATATGGAAGAGATACAAATGAAGCAAGTCAATTAGCTTATGAATTAGCTACAGAATCTACAAATTATTGGAACGTTGTTAACCGTGAAGCTGATATTTATATCCTGGCCGTTTCAGATATTGCCATTGAAGAAATTTTAAAAGAGCTCCGGCTTCCTCATAAAACAATTGTTCACACAGCTGCTTCTGTTTCAAAGAATATTTTGAAAAATGCTTCCTCACATTTTGGTGTTTTTTATCCATTGCAAAGTCTGAAAAAAGAATTGGGTTATTTACCCGAAACACCAATTATTATTGATGCAAGCGATGAGGCCACAATGAAAGAACTTGATATTTTGGCACATACCATTTCAGATAAAGTAGTGGAAGCTGATGATGAAAACAGGTTGAAACTTCATTTAGCAGCTGTGTTTTGCAATAATTTCGTCAACCATCTTTATTCACTTACCGAAGCTTTTTGTAAAAAAGAAGGCATTGATTTTTCACTTATGCTTCCTTTAATAAAAGAAACAGCATCAAGGTTAGCAGATTTGTCTCCATCCAAATCTCAAACAGGACCAGCCACAAGAAATGACCGGACAACAATTGATAAGCATTTGCAGCTGCTGGAAAAATATCCGGAATTAAAAAACCTTTATCAAATATTTACAGAAAGCATTTACAACAGCCGTTAAGTTTCTTATTTCGGAAGCAGATTAAAAAGCTTTCCAATACTTTTGCATCCGCTTTGGCGAACAAAAGCCGAAATAGAAACTGACGATGTTTACGATCAAGATAAATTTTGAACAACAAGGATTAGAAACTGTTACTTTAAAAAATATTGAATCAGGACAGAGCTTGCTGGAGATCTGTCTGAAAAATGACATAGAACTTCATCATAATTGTGGCGGCGTTTGCGCCTGCAGCACCTGTCATTTGTATGTAAATAAAGGAGAGAATCATTTGGAAGAATTAAGTGATAAGGAAGAAGATTTTATTGACAGGGCAGTTAACCCAAGAATTAATTCACGTTTGGGATGCCAGTGTTTGTTGATAAATGAAGAAGGCGAAGTGGAAGTAACATTACCAGACCAGACACAATTTTTAGGAGAGTAAATAAATTTGATAATTAGCTAATCTGCTAATTTGCTAATGAAAGAACATTTTCATTAGCACATCAGCATATTAACACATCAGCACATTAGTATTATGGCGCATTTTGAACCACCAATTCACTGGAACGATTATGAAGACATTGCATTGAAACTGCATGAGCGTTTTGGCAATGAATTTAATGAAGGAAAGATTTACCGTGTACGATTTACAGACTTGTTGGAATGGGTTTTACAACTCCCAAATTTTGAAGGAACCCGTGAAGAAAGCACTGAGGGGCATTTAGAAATGATTCAGAGTGCATGGGTTTATGAGTGGAGAGACAGCCAGAAATAATTGCAGATTGGAGATTGCGGATTTTAGAGTAATCTGCAATCTAAAATCAAAAATCTAAAATCACTATGAACGTTCTCGAACATTTTTCAGACATAACTACTTTTGTTTTTGATGTTGACGGTGTGTTAACTGATGGAGGCGTACTGTTGTTGGAAAATGGGTTGCAGGCAAGGCGTATGAATATTAAAGACGGACTTGCTTTGCAAATGGCAATAAAAAATAACTACAATGTTTATATAATTTCCGGCGGTTCTTCGGAGCCGGTTATTCATCGTTTGCAATATTTGGGATTGAAAGAAATTCATTTGGGGCTAACAGACAAGTTGAAGTTTATGGAAAAATTGATGGAGCAAAATAATTTGAAATGGAAAGAAATTTTATACATGGGAGATGATTTACCTGACATACCTGTTTTAGAAAAAGTTGGTCTTCCCTGTTGCCCTTCCGATTCGGCTATTGAAGTAAAGAAAATAAGTAAATATATTTCACCTTTAAAGGGTGGTTATGGCTGTGTGAGAGATGTGATTGAAAAAGTGCTGAAACTGAACGACCATTGGAATTATCATCCCGGCGTTTCATCCCGATAAAAAGATTGAATGAAATTAGTTACTGCATTTTTTAAATTGATCCGTTGGCCAAACCTTGCTTTTATTGCATTGACTCAAATTCTTTTTCACTATTGCATTTACCAGCCACTTTTTCAAAATAATATTTACAACAACAATCTTACCTGGCTGATACTTGCTTCCGTTTTCATTGCTGCTGCCGGTTATATCATCAACGATTATTTTGACCTGAACATTGACCAGATCAATAAGCCTCAGAAAAATGTTTTTGTAAAAATCATTCACCGCAGGTGGGCAATTATTTTCCATTTTGCATTCAGCATTGCCGGTATTGTTGCCACTTTCTTTGCTGTTGGATTTCATAAATGGTATTTGATAATTGCCAATATAATTTGCGTGGCATTGTTGTGGTTTTATTCCACTTCATTAAAGCGAAAGTTATTGATTGGCAATATTGTTATTTCGTTACTGACAGCATGGACGGTTCTGATTCTTTTTTTTATATACACCGAGCCAAGACAAGCCATCATGGGGAGCGATGAACAAACGATTAAACTTTTCAGGGCAGCTTTTTTATATGCAGGATTTGCCTTTATCAGTTCTTTAATTCGCGAAGCAATAAAAGACATGGAAGATATGGAGGGTGATGCAAAATATAGTTGCAGAACCTTGCCAATTGTTGCAGGAATCAGGGGAACAAAAATTTATGTAACCATTTGGACTGTTGTTTTAATTGCTGCATTAATTCTTCTTCAACTAAACATCCTGCTTCTGATGCCATCGGCTAAATGGTTTGCCATTGCTTACATTGGTTTAGCTGTTATGCTTCCTTTAGTTTATTTATTATTAAAATTATCCAAAGCAGGCAATAACAAAGAGTTTGCACATTTAAGCGGCATCAGTAAAATAATAATGCTCACCGGTATTTTATCAATGATATTCTTTCGCATCTATTTTTAATTATGGCTCAGATTATTTTAGCATCCCAATCGCCAAGAAGAAAGCAATTATTAGAGTGGGCTGAAGTTGAATTTGAAATTATTGTTGAACCAACCGATGAATCTTATCCATCAAATTTATTGGCGCAAGATGTTGCTGTTCATATTGCCAAACAAAAAGCGGAAGCTGTAAAACACAAGCTTGCAAACAAAATAATTATTGCTGCAGATACTATTGTTTTTTTAAATAATGAGATCATTGGCAAGCCAAAAGACAGGGAAGATGCCATAAATATTTTGACTAAGCTAAGTGGCAATCTTCACCAGGTAATAACAGGTGTAGTAATTGTAAAAGACCAACACGAAATTTCTTTTGCAGACATTACCGAAGTTGAATTTCATCAACTCACAAAAAGCCAAATAGAATTTTACATTGACAAATACAAGCCTTACGATAAAGCCGGCGCTTATGCCATACAGGAATGGATTGGTGTGGTTGGCATTAAATCTATCAATGGTGATTTTTATAACGTTATGGGCTTACCAGTAAGCAGAGTAATTCAAGCCTTGGGCATAATATCAGTTTAGCCACGAAGTCCACAAAGACAGAAAGAATACACCTTCAATCTTTTTGCCTTATTGTTTAGAAACTCAAACGGAGACATTGTCAATCCCTTAAACAATTTTAATTTTTGGTTTATCTTGTAAGATGACCGAAAGACTGCTACAATACATCTGGCAATTTCAATACTTCAATAAATCAACTCTGCAAACAACAGATGGTGAAGCGCTTCAAATTATTTTTGCCGGGGAACTTAATAAAAACCAGGGACCAGATTTTTTAAATGCCCAAATAAAAATTGGCGACACTATTCTCGCCGGTTCCATAGAACTGCATTTAAAGGCATCGCAATGGAAAGAGCATGGTCATCAAAATGATTCGAATTACAAAAATGTTATCCTGCATGTTGTGTTTGAAAATGATTTGAAAGATTTTGAAATTCCTGTATTAGAATTAGAGCAGCGCATATCTAATATTTTATTGGAGCGATATTCCGGTTTAATGAATGGCTCATTTTTTATTCCATGTTCTAATTCTATTTCCGGCATTAAAGAAATAACCTGGCTTTCGTGGAAGGAAAGGTTGCTGGCAGAAAGGTTGACAAGAAAATCAGATCTTGTTTTTCAATTTTTACAGCAAAACAATACCCACTGGGAAGAAAGCTTTTGGTGGATGCTTGCAAGAAATTTTGGAATGAAAGTAAATACGGAAGCTTTTGAAGAAATAGCAAGAACTCTTTCCGTGAATGTTCTGGCGAAACATAAGAATCAAATTCATCAAATTGAAGCATTGCTATTTGGACAGGCACAATTATTATCTGGAGATTTTATTGAAGATTATCCAAAACTTTTGCAGAGAGAATATATTTTTTTAAAAAAGAAATATTCGTTGCAATCAATTCATTCAACTGTTTATTTTTTGAGAATGAGACCGGGCAATTTTCCCTCTGTTCGCCTGGCGCAATTAGCCGCTTTGATTCAAAACGCAGCCCATTTATTTTCTAAAATTCTTGAAGCAGAAAAACTAAGCGAATTAAAACAATTATTTGATGTTACTGCCAACGATTACTGGCATTATCATTACAGGTTTGATGAAACCTCGTCATTCAAAAAGAAAATTTTGGGAAAAAGCATGATTGAAAATATCATCATCAACACTATCGTCCCTGTTCTTTTTGCTTACGGACTTTATCACAAAGAAGAAAAATACAAAGTCAAAGCAATTTTATGGCTTGAGGAATTATCAGCAGAAATCAATGCTATCACAAAAGAGTTTACTCAATTAAAAATTCTAACTAAAAATGCTTTCGATTCCCAGGCTTTGATAGAATTAAAAACTCAATACTGCGATGAAAAGCATTGCTTAAAATGTTCAGTAGGTAATGCAATCTTAAAAGGAAGTTGACAAGTTGATACGTTGTTCAGTTTATAAGTTTAGGTGCTTGTAAAAACTTCACACTTTTATTTTTTTAACTGAGAACTACTTCACCTCTCTGCATTTTTTATACCTGCCGCTTGCTGCTTCAGATGGTGTAACTGCTCTTGCGCAGGAAGCAAGAATAAAAACGATAACGCAAAAAAGAACGAAACGAAAAAAGATCAATTGTTTGGTTGACATGGTAAGGATTTAGAAGTATAAACCTAAAGCTTACTCTTCTTAAATTATAGCGTTGATTTACTTAGGAAATCTTCGTTAGTTCCAGCTTCCCCAATCCACTTTCACTTCAATATCCGGATGAAGGCTGAACTGCACAGGACAAGTGTTGCCGGTATTTTTTAAAACCTGTTTTGTCTTCTCATCAATATCCTTCAATGTATCAGGAATGATAAAAAATAAGTTAATTCCGCCAACTCTTCTTGGCTCCGCTTTCATAATTTTTTCCACTTCAATTTTAATTCCATTTAAATCAAACCCCATTGCTCTTGCTTTTATTCCCATTACGGTTATCATACAGGTTCCAAGCGATGTAGCCATGAGGTCTGTCGGCGAAAATCTTTCACCCTTTCCATTATTATCAACCGGCGCATCGGTCTCAAAACTATTTCCTGAACGCAAATGTGTACAGGTCGTTCTTAATTCTCCTTCATATACAACTGTAGATGTCATACTATTTTTGCCTAAATTTACGTTGAACTACATATTCTACTTGCGTGAAAAAAATTATTTTGTTCGTATTCGTATCAATTGCCGGCCTGTCCTTATTTGCACAGGATTCAACAAGCAACAAAAATTCTAAATCTTCGGGCAAGGAAGCTAAACGACAACGTATCAATGCCATCATAAAACAAGAGGAAGAAGGCAATCTTTCTTTTCGAAAACAAACTGCATTTGGTTTGCAGTTAAGAACAAACGGCTATGGCGCTTTTGTTGAATTGGGAAGAAGAAAATCTCAAAGGCTTACCACAACCTACTCGCTTGAAATTACCGAAATAAAAGAGCGTAAAGAAGAGAAACTGCAGTCAACCGGAGATTTATTTGGAAGCTCATTTATCTACGGTAAAATCAATAATTTTTATGGAGTTAAATTAGGTTATGGCCAGCAAAATATTTTGGGCCAAAAAGGAAATAAAAATGGCGTTGCTGTTATTGCTTTTTTGCAAGGCGGCGTTGCAGCCGGTCTTTTAAAACCATATTACCTGCATATTCAGGATTCTGCTGGCCGCGAAAGAACAATTAATTATTATCAGGATAGTGTAAGCTTTATTAATCCATCTATCATTTATGGAGCCGGAGGAATTGGAAAAGGTTGGAACGAATTAAAATTTAAGCCGGGTGTGTATTTAAAAGGAGGCTTGCGATTTGATTTTGGACGTTACAATGAAAAAGTGCAGGCAATAGAAATAGGAATGGGCATTGAATATTTTTTTTCAGGAGCTCCTATACTTGACTACAATAAAGCCCGCAATCTTTTCTTCCAGGGGCATGTTGCTTTTGTTTTTGGCACCCGCAAATAAAATCACAAATTACTCTGTTTATAATTATTGATTTCACAGATTAATAAGGAATTTCGCAGAATTATTTGACCCGGCAGAATTGCTACTATTTTGCTTCTGTTGCGTCGCACTCTTCAGGGTTCTGATCAAAAATCAGCCCGAAGAGCTTTACAGATAAACGTTTCATTTCATGATCGAACTTTCTATACCATCTCAAACAGAACCCATAAAAAGGACAAAGCCAGACTGGCTTCGTGTAAAGCTTCCAATAGGTGAAAGCTACAAGCATGTACGCAAGCTTGTTGACACACATAAACTTCATACAATTTGTGAGAGTGGAAACTGTCCCAACATGGGAGAGTGCTGGGGCGCAGGAACAGCAACATTTATGATACTTGGAAACGTGTGCACCCGCAGTTGTGGTTTTTGTGCAGTTGCAACAGGCCGTCCCGAACCATTGGATTGGGACGAACCGCAACGTGTAGCCGAAGCAATTTTTTTAATGAAAGTAAAACATGCTGTCATCACTTCTGTTGACAGAGATGAAATAAAAGATGGCGGTTCCATTATTTGGAACAATACAATTAAAGCTGTAAAAACTTTAAATCCTGATACAACTTTAGAAACTTTGATCCCTGATTTTAAAGGACAGAAAGAAGCTATCCAACGCATAATTGAAGCTGCACCCGAAGTTGTTTCTCACAATATTGAAACCGTTGAACGCTTAACAAAACAAGTTCGCATACAGGCAAAATATTGGCGCAGCATGGAAGTGATCAAAACTTTAAAAGAAGGTGACGTAAGAACAAAAAGTGGAATCATGCTTGGACTTGGAGAAGAAAAAGAAGAAGTGATACAAACTCTTAAAGACCTTGCAAATGCCGGATGCGATGTGGTAACAATTGGTCAATATTTACAGCCAACAAAAAAACATTTACCGGTTCATCGCTTTATTCATCCAGATGAATTTAAAGAGTACAGGGAAATTGGATATAGCCTTGGATTAGATTATGTAGAAAGCGGCCCGTTGGTTCGTTCATCTTATCACAGCGAAAAACATGTGATTCCGGGATATGGTAAAACAGCCTGGGAAAAAGAAAAAGCTCAAATGATTTCTTAACTTTATTTCATGGCAATTGCAAACAAAATATTACCGTACTATACTTATGAAGACTGGCTTCATTGGGAAGGTAAGTGGGAATTGATAGAAGGAATTCCTTTTGCTATGAGTCCGACTCCAATTCCAAGACATCAAAGAGTGGCAGCAGAAATATCAGCAGAGTTTATCCTGGCTTTAAGAAAATCCAATTGCAATAAATGCCGGGTGTTTCAGCCACTGGATTATAAAATCAGCGATGATACAATTCTTGTTCCTGATATTTTAATTATTTGCGGACCAGTAACAAAAAAATATCTTGACTTTCCTCCGTCTCTTATTGTTGAAATACTTTCCCCTTCAACTGCATTAAAAGACAGGAATACAAAATTTGAAATTTATCAAAGCCAGGGTGTGAAATATTATTTGATCATTGATGCTTCAAAAAATGAAATTGAAATTTTTGATTTGGTAAATCATAAGTATGAATTACTTCCTCAAACATTTACTCCCGAATTCTCCCTGACAAATGATTGCAGTATAAAACCTGATCTTCAAAATGTTTTTGAATGATAAAATTTTTGCGACTGCTACTTTTGTTTTCATTTCCATCTGTTTCTTTTGCACAAATTAAATGGCAGAATGTTGATTCACTTTACCAGCCATTGCCAAAATCTGTTCATGTATATTTTACTGATGAAAAAATTGATACTTCTTCCTTCAGGGCATTTTATTTAATAGCAGATTTGAAAAATAAAAAATTAGACTTTACCACAGATACAACTTTTAAAAGAAGATTGACACCAACTCAGTTTTATGAAAGGAATGAGCAGCCATTAGTTGTTGTTAACGGCACTTTCTTTTCGTTTGAAACAAATCAGAACCTGAATATGGTTGTAACAAATGGAAAGTTAGTAAGCTATAATATTCATTCAATAGCAGGAAAAGGGAAGGACACTTTTACTTACCGACATCCATTTGGAAGCGCCATTGGTATTTCCAAAAAAAGGAAGGCAGATGTTGCATGGCTAATCACAGATTCAAGTTCAACTTATCCTTACGTTTCGCAGAGACCTATAAATGCGTTGAAAGATTCTATTCAAAACGTCCCATTAACCCAATTTTTTGATAGGTTAATTTATAAAACTCATTTCATGCTTCTCGAATCTGAAGAGCAATGGAAAATGAAAACTGCAATTGGCGGAGGACCTGTATTACTTCAAAATGGAGAAATCAAAATCACTAACAACGAAGAATTAAAATTTGCTGGCAAGGCCATTAATGATAAGCACCCAAGAACTGCGATGGGTTATACAAAAGATAATAAACTTATCATCCTCGTTATTGAAGGGAGAAATCCAAATGCAGGCGGTGCAACACTTACACAAGAAGCTCAAATTTTAAAAGACCTCGGGTGTATTGAAGCTTTAAACCTTGATGGCGGCGGAAGCAGTTGTTTGTTGGTAAATGGAAAAGAAACCATCAAGCCTTCTGATAAAACACAAAGAGCCGTACCTGCTGTGTTTATTATCAAACAGAATTAATACATCTTCTTAACATCTGCCTTTATTTTCTCTGCGTAGCTTTCAATTATGAAATGGATATTAGCTATTATCGCCGTTGCCGCTGCAACAGGTATCGCATTAAATACAAAAACTAAATCTCCAATAGTAAAAAGCTTTCCCCCTGCTGCAAAATCATTTGCCGTATTGGAATTATTTACTTCCGAAGGTTGCTCAAGCTGTCCTTCTGCCGACAAATTGTTACCCGTGTTAATGGCAGAAGATTCAAACATTATTGCACTTTCATTTCATGTAGATTATTGGGATCATTTGGGATGGAAAGATGCTTTTAGCAGCGCTGCAAATACTGAAAGGCAACGCAAGTATGCACAACAATTTCGCCTCGAAAGTATTTACACACCGCAGCTTGTTATTAATGGACAGTACGAAGCCGTTGGCAGCAATAAAAGATCAGCAGATGCTTCCATACAAAAAGTATTAGCTCAAACTGCTGTCATTGAAATTAAGATTACCGATGCAAAAAAGGAAGGCAGTAAACTAAATGTCAATTGTGAATTAAGCGGGGAAATTAAAGGAGCCAATCTTGTTGCTGCTATTGTTCAAAAGAGTGCAGAAAGAAAAATAAAAGGCGGTGAAAACAGCGGCGCAAAACTTTTGCATACTAATGTTGTTCGTTCATTTATTGAAAAAACTGCAACATCAAAAATGAATTTTATTATGGACGTACCATCTGATTTGGCTGATGATAACTGGCAGCTAATTCTCTACACACAAAACAAAGCTGATTTCAAAATAACAGGAGCAGCAAAGTATCAATGATCAATCTCTTATTTCCCAAACTAAGGCGCTGGCGCCAAGTATAGCAGCATCTGCTTCTTTTAATTCGCTAAATATCAGCTTCACATTATTTTGAAAAATAGGTAACAGGTTTTTTTCCATGTGCTCTTTTGTTGGCTCCAAAATAAGATCGCCGGCTTTAATAACGCCGCCAAATAAAATGATGGCTTCTGGAGATGAGAACATAATAAAGGTAGCTAAAGCTTCTCCCAGAATTTGCCCTGTAAAGCGATAAACTTCCTTTGCAATTTTATCTCCTTTCATTGCACATTCATAAATAATTTTTGAGTTGATTTTCTCGACGTCATATTGCCTCATCAAACTTTCTTCTTTGCTATTTTGCAACATTTCTTTTGCAGTAATGGCAATGCCTGTTGCAGAACAATAGGCTTCCAAAGAACCATCCAGTTTTGTTGCCCAATGCTTTCTGCCACCATGCCTTATAACAGTATGGCCTAATTCACCTGCAAATCCATCATGACCTAAGATCAATTGTCCATTAGCTACAATGCCGCTGCCAACACCAGTGCCTAGTGTTATCATAATAAAATCTTTCATGCCTCTTGCAGCACCGTAATTCATTTCTCCAACAGCAGCAGCGTTTGCATCATTGGTTAATGAAGAAGGCAATCCAAACTTTTCTGTGATCAGTTTTGTTACAGGTATAATTCCTTTCCAATGAAGATTCGGTGCATATTCAATTGTGCCGGTATAAAAATTTCCATTAGGTGCGCCAAGGCCAATGCCTTTCAGCTTTCCATCTTTTGTACTGCTCTCAATAATTGGAGTTAGTGTTTCGTATAAGGCATCAATAAAAGATTCAATGGTTGGATAATCATCAGTTTTTAATTCACCTTTCTGTACAATTTCTCCACGATGATTTACAATACCATATTTGGTATTTGTTCCACCGATGTCTATTCCAATAGCAAATTCGTTTGAGAGGTCAATCATCTTTATTTAATTTTTAGTTACGTTCAGGCTCGCTTCTGGTGAAGTTTCAATTGCAACCAAATCTTCATCAACTTTTTTATCGTAATCAATTCCTTGTTTTCTTAAAATTTCTTTCACCACAAAACCAAAAAAAGCGAGGTAAGCAAAACAGATAACAGCTACCCAATACGACTGGTGGATTCCATATCCTGCTACATCTGAATTTGTTTGCAGGTAGTCGGCTACCTTACCTTGAATTGGCGGAATAATTCCGCCACCAAGGATCATCATTATTAAAAATGCAGAACCCTGCGTTGTATATTTTCCAAGCCCGGCAATTGATAAATTAAATATAGCAGGCCACATTATTGAACAAAACAACCCACCACTTAAAAATGCATATACTGCTATAGTGCCGGTGTTCATTATACCAATAATCATTGACAGTAATCCCAACGTTGCAAAAATTAAAAGTGTTCTTGCTGGTTTGTCTTTACTAATGTAAAATGCAGCAATTTGTATAGCAACACACACAACATAATAATATAAAGGTTTCATGTTGTAACCAAAAATTGTATTTACAACTATAATAATTAGGAAAGCAATCAAGGGTACAATAATTTGCAATAGCAGTTTTGATTTTTTAGAAAGATTAAATGCAGATACAGCACCGGCCCATCTTCCAATCATCAAACCACCCCAATACATGGCTACATAAGGCGTGGCTTCGGAAGCTTTCAATCCGCCAAAATCTGGTTGGCGAAGCAACTCGGTTAAATTACTGCCGATGGTAACTTCTACACCCACATAAACAAAAATTGCAAGCATTCCCAAAACCAATTGCGGATACTTCATAGCACCCCAACCTTCCGGTTTTTTTCTGGCACTGAAATTGGCTGTCAAAAGGCTGATAACCACTATAGCAAATGCACCAAACAACCATTTCATCCTATAAGTTTCCAGATCATGTTTTTCAACATCTGATAATGTAGCAGGGTCAATTTTATAACTATTGAAAACAGGCACAAACATTACGATCAACAATCCTGTCATAATTAATAAAGAGTACAAAGCCTTGTTTGCTTTTTCTGTTTTTTCTGTAGAAATACCTGCTGGTACCTTTTTAGAAAAGAAAAATAAGGCAGCAGCGCTAATAAAAAGAATGCCGACAAAAGAATAAAGAATGATAACTTTTCCAAGGCTCAGACCCGCAATTTGATCATCAGTAATAGCTGCAGTAGTACCAAACAATGCAATGGCAACTACAATTGGCCCAATCGTAGTTCCAAATGAATTAACGCCTCCGCCAAGATTTACCCGGCTTGTTCCGGTTGCCGGATCGCCTAAGGAAATTGCGAAAGGTTGAGCTGCTGTTTGTTGCAATGAAAAACCCAGCGCCACTACAAAGAGCCCAAATAACATACCTGCAAATGTATTAGCATTTACTGCAATGATCATTGCCAATGCACCTAAAGCAGAAAACAAAAGTCCATAAACAATGCTTCTTTTGTAACCCCATTTTGCTACGAGGTCTTTACCCCCAAAAGCACCATAAGCAAACAACGCAAGAGCACCAACATAATAAGCAGTGTAAAAAGCAAAGTCAACCAACTGGCTTTGAAACTGGTCTAATTTAAAATAATGTTTACAAAAAGGAATGAAGACACTGTTGCCCGCTGCAATAAACCCCCAAAAAAAGAACACTGTAACTAAAGTGCCTAAAGCGCCATAGTTTGTTGGCAATTGCGAACTTGTTGAAGAAGAAGCAACAACCTTATTTGGTCCCATTGATGTAGCCATTTGATTTTGGTTTTGTATTAAGTATTGAAAATAATAAGTTTCAACCATAGAAAAATTATTCTGTCAATATCTCCAAAAAGATTTTAGTCTATCTTCAAATCAGGATGTAATTATTTATGGAGATTATTCATTTTTCTGCAGAATGTTTTCCTGTTGCAAAAGCAGGCGGTTTGGGTGATGTGGTTGGCGCCTTGCCAAAATATCAAAACGAATTGGGGCATGTTGCGAAAGTGGTGATGCCAATGTACCGTACAAAGTTTTTATACAATAATGAATGGGAGTTGGTGCATGAAGGAAATCAGCAAATGGGACAGCATCATTTTCATTATGCTGTTATCAAAGAAAAATCAAATAAACTTGGCTTCGATCTTTATTTAGTTGACATCAACGGCTTGCTTGACCGCGAAAAAATTTATGGTTATGATGACGACACGGAAAGATTTATGGCGTTTCAAATTGCTGTTTGCGATTGGTTAAGCAAGTGGGATCACAAGCCTGATATCATTCATTGCCACGATCACCATACAGCGTTGATCCCTTTCTTTATAAAACATGCTTTTCAATTTAAGCATCTTGCAGATATACCAACTGTTTTCACTATTCACAATGCACAATACCAGGGATGGATTGGCTGGGAAAAATATTATTTGCTGCCACCGTATGATACTTATAAATGGGGTTTGCTTGATTGGAAGAACATGATCAATCCTTTGGCTTGCGCCATTAAATCAGCATGGAAAGTAACAACAGTAAGTCCGAGTTATTTAAGTGAACTGCGCTATGCTGCCAATGGTATTGAAAACCTGATGCAATATGAGCAGGGAAAAAGCCTCGGCATTTTAAATGGAATTGATTCTGATGTTTGGGATCCATCAAAAGATAATTTGATCATTAAAAATTATGATGATCATTTGGTGAAAGAAGGAAAGAGAAAAAATAAAAAAGAATTAGCAGGCATGTTCGGCCTCGATCCTGAGAAACCATTGTTTGCATTTATCGGAAGATTAGTGGGAGAGAAGGCCGCTGATATTTTACCTGATGCTATTCGTAATTCAATTTATCATCATCATGGCAATGCTAATTTTTTAGTGCTTGGTTCAGGAGATTCTGTTGTTGAAAATAAGTTGGAAGAAGTGAAGCACCAGTTTGGCGGTTATGTAAATACTTACATTGGATATAATGAAGCATTAAGTCATTTGATGTATGCAGGCGCCGATTTTTTATTGATGCCAAGTCGTGTTGAGCCTTGCGGATTGAACCAGATGTATGCACTGCGTTATGGCACTGTTCCAATGGTTCGGAGCACAGGTGGATTGAAAGATACCGTAAAAGATTTTGGAGATTGGCAGGGCTATGGATTAAGATTTAATAATGCAGACGTTACAGATATTACAAACAGCGTTGGCCGTGCCATAGACCTTTACACCAATAAAAAAGATTTGTACAATTGGATGCGCAGCTATATGATGAACATCAATCACTCTTGGGATTCATCCGCAAAAGATTACATCAAAGTATATGAATCGTTGAGAAGTATTTAGATGAAATTTTTTTTGTTTTGAGTTCAATTATTTTTTTAGTTTATTCCATTTCTCCATTAATTTCTGAAGATTGATCTGTGCTTCTTTCACTGCATTTATTACTTGTGTTGTTGGTCGGCTGTCATTATCCTGCAAGGTTCCCAATAAAGAAGAAAAAGCATCATTCAATTGTGAGAAACTAATATCCCTGCTACCTCTTTGTGTGGTTTGCAATTTTGTTATTTCTTCACTCTTTGTTTTCATTCCATTTATTTCAGCCAAAATTTCCATTATTTGCTGCTGACTTTTGTAAGCTATCACTGATAAATCATGCTGCAATTGCAGATCAGCCAAAGAAGTTTTTACTCTTGGATCCATTTTAATAGTGAATGAAACTTCATAAGATTTTTTATCACCTTCAACAGAAAGAATAGCTGTATATTTTCCGGGCATAACCCATGGTGATGTTGAATTAGGTGCGGTGTTTTTATAAATAGCTGCAATTGGGTAGGAAGCATCAACATTCAAAGGTGCATAATGCATGTCCCAAACAAAACGATGTGCTCCTTTTTGTGCGGATAAAATTTGTTGCGGACGAATCCAGTACAATGGAATATTGACTTGCGGAATTTTATACATTGTATCCATGCTGGAAAATCTTCTAACAATATTTCCTTTTGCATCTTTTATTTCCAGCACTACTTCATCATCGGGATCTTCTTTTAAATAATAATCAATAATAGTTCCATCAGGTGGATTTTGCCCAGCAGGTTCTTCCTGTGGCAAAGGTGTATCGGTATTCATATTCCATTGCACTCGGTATGAATTAAGATCACTGCTAATAAAATTGTGATTGATGAATGGCGCAGGAAGTTTATCATTTTTTAGTTTCGAAAAAGTTCTCAACATTGACATATCATCCAATATCCAAAAACTTCTGCCATGTGTTCCAATAACTAAATCTTTGTCTTTAATTACTAAATCCCGAATTGAAGTTGCCGGCATATTTAACCGCAAGCTTTGCCAATGCTCACCATCATCAAAAGAAACATAAACAGCTCTTTCACTTCCTGCAAACAATAATCCTTTTTGTTGCGGGTCTTGTCTTACAACATTGATGGGATCATCGGGCAAACCATTCACAATTTCCTTCCACGTTTTACCTCCATCATGTGTTTTATAAATATGCGGATGCATGTCATCCAACCGAATTCTGTTCACTGCCGCATACGCTGTGTTTGCATCAAAATGACCAGCATCCATGATTGAAATTTTACTCCAAGATGTGATGCCAGATGGTGTAACATTCTTCCATGTTTTTCCACCATCTTTTGTTACATGAATCAATCCATCATCTGTTCCACACCAAATTGTATTCACATCTTTATACGAAGGAGCAACTGTATAAATCACACCTCTTCTTGGCATTGTTTTCATTTCTGCTGTTGAATAAATACCAACGCTTGCAGGCACATCCCAACTTTCCCTGCTTAGGTCGGGACTAATGATCTGCCAACTGTTTCCGCCATCTCTTGTTTTGAATAAAACATTACCTGCATAGAATAAAGATTTAGGATCAACAGGAGAAAATAACACAGGTGCTGTTCTTATAAAACGATACTTGCCACTGCGTACTGCTTCAGGAGAAATGTTTTGCGTTTGTCCTGTTCGTTTATCATACCGGGAAATTTTTCCTCCATAAATAATATTTGGATTCAAAGGGTCCGCAGCCACATAACCGTATTCTTCTGCACCAACCGGATGCCATTCTCTAAAAGTGATTTGTCCGTCATTTCCCCGTGATGCAATTCCAACAGAACCGCTTTCCTGTTGTCCGCTATAAACATTGTATGGAAATGAATTGTCTGTGCTAACATGATAAAATTGCGCAGTTGGTTGATTGTACCAGGAAGAAAATGTTTCTCCGCCATTCACTGTAATAATAGCTCCCTGGTCGCTGGCAATTAAAATAATATCGGTATTGTTTGGGTTGATCCAGATGCGGTGATAATCATCGCCACCGGGTGCGCCACGAAAAGCATTCCATGTTTTCCCCCCATCAATAGATTTCCATGTAACAACATTTGCTGTGTAAACAATATCTGCATTTTTTGGATCAACTTTTATTTCTGCAAAATCACTTGACCTTCCAAAATACCTGTTGTCGCCAGTTAGCCTGATCCAGTTTTCACCGGCATCATCGCTTCGATAAATTCCACCCATTTGAGGCGATTCAACAGTTGCGTATAAACGGTTAGGATCAGTTGGAGCAATAGTAAAACCAATGCGTCCCAAACCTTGTTGAGTAGTAGGTAAACCATTCGTAAGTTTTTTCCATGTTGTTCCTCCATCAGTTGATTTGAACAAGCCGCTTTCGGGTCCGTTCCATGCGCCATTTTCCCATGGACCTTGCCTGCCTGCCCAGAGATCAGCATAAATAATATTTGAATTTTTCGGATCAATGGCAACCTGCACTGCTCCTGTGTTTTCATCTTTGTACAAAACTTTTTCCCAGGTTTTGCCACCATCCAATGTGCGATAAACGCCACGTTCAGTGTTAGGGCCGTAAGGATGTCCCAATGATGCAACAAACACACGGTTTTCATTTATGGGATCAATAGCAAGTCCGCCAATTTGCTGTGCACTATTCAATCCCAAATGCGTCCATGTTTTTCCTGCATCAACAGATTTATAAATGCCATCTCCAACTGAAAGATCAGGACGTTGCAAGCCTTCGCCGCTGCCAACGTACAATACATTTGGATTTGATGGCGCAACAACTACATCACCAACAGAACCGTTAGGCTGTTCATCAAAAATGGGGTTCCATGTTCTTCCATAATCTGTGGTCTTCCAAACGCCGCCATTGTTTACACCAATGTAAAATACATTTGGTTGCTGCGGCACACCAACTGCGCCAACGGTTCTGCCGCCGCGGTGTGGCCCGATCATTCGCCATTGCAATGCACTAAATAAAGTGGAGTCTTGCTGTGCATTTAAAATAAGCATTGAAAAAAAGCCTGTAATAAGAACAAGCATTTTTTTGGAATAATAATGGCGCATAAAAAAAATTTTATGAATGATGTGGTTTGGAACAAAAAAGATATTCTAAATTAATAACGACTAACCGTAATTTGGATAAAGATTTTTTCTGTTCATCTTTTTTGCTATTGGCTTACGGCATGGTGCAATTTTTTTATGAAGTTTTGTTTATTGTTTTATATTAAGGATGCACTGAATTATTAAAATGAAACTTACACAATGCTGAATAGAATTACCTGACGTAAAAAGTGAGTGACACAACGAAAGATGATAGCAGCAATGGAGCTAAGTACAAAAAAATATTTCACGCAGAAACGCAGAGAAGAATGATGAGCAAAATAAAGAACCTTCAAACTACAAACTTACCATGAGCAAGCAAATGTTATCAGTGATATTAGGCGGCGGAGCAGGCACAAGATTGTTTCCATTAACAGCAAGCCGTTCCAAACCGGCAGTGCCTATCGGGGGAAAATATCGTTTGGTTGATATACCGATTTCGAATTGCCTCAACTCGGGCATTACAAGAATGTTTGTATTGACGATGTTTAATTCTGCTTCGCTAAACAGGCATATAAAAAACACGTATCATTTCAGTGTATTCAGTTCTGCTTTTGTTGATATACTTGCAGCCGAACAAACTCCTGATAACCCAACCTGGTTTGGTGGAACTGCAGATGCAGTAAGACAAGG
>MWWF01000043.1_pt1 | contig 19772 bp, 20 predicted proteins | sample 1047351 | NCBI WGS metagenome assembly MWWF01 (sample SAMN06349970, study PRJNA376086) | soil metagenome | isolation source: MGM-3 sample Antarctic (ecotone) soil | place: Antarctica
GATATAAGTGCGGCTTCTATTTCAGACACAATTCCCCGGAAATTTGTCCTACCTGGGTGTTCGTTCACACCTGTCTGTTATATTAATTATTCTGGCGGTTGTGTTATTGTTTGCCGTACAGCCATTTGTTAGCTGGTTAGGTATGCTTAATAGTAACATCAATTTTGGGAGCATGCAAAAGCAAATGCAGGAACTGGAGGAGATGTACACCCGAGCCATGCAAACCTTTTTAAAGATGGACAGTAAAGCAGATCTCTTTATCAACCTGTTTATTATGGCGCTGCTGCCGGCTATTGGTGAGGAGCTTTTCTTTCGTGGATCGCTACAAAAAGTTTTGTTTAGAATGAGCAATAAACCATGGCTGGCTGTTCTTATCTCCAGCCTAATCTTTGCTTTGCTGCATGGCACTTTTTTTAAGATCATACCCATCTTTGTACTGGGCGTGCTGCTGGGAGCGCTCTATCATTTTACACGTAATCTTTGGTACAATATCCTCATCCATTTTCTTAATAATGCCTTTGCCGTGTTGGCAGTATATTACGGCAGCAGCAATGGCTTTTTTAAAAAATTAGCAAATGATGAATATAAGGTGCCGATATACCTTGCTTTATTGAGTGCTGCTATGGCCATCGCCATCATATTGTTTATGAAGCGCACGAGCGATGAAGTATTGCCTGCTTACGAAACCGATGATGAAAACGATACATTCTAATGAACAAATGGTACTTACTATATAGCACATCCAACCTTGCGCAAGCCAATATTATAAAAGGCATGTTGCAGCAAAATGAGGTACCTGTTACGCTCATGAACAAACAAGACAGCAGTTATTTAAACTTTGGTGAAATAGAGTTGTATGTACCTGTTCATCTTAAAGAACTTGCCACTAATTTATTGCACCAGGCGTTGGCTAATTAAAGCTACTTCTTAGCTGGGTTATTGCCCTTCATTATTTTCAGACATTATTTTTTTTTTGATCCAAGCCGAATACTGCTATTAAGTCTCTACTGCCGTAGAGATTGCAGCCTGCCTCTTTGACCATAGAGGTCGCACGCTTTACATTTTATCGTCATGCAGCCATCAACCTAACGCCGTGTATTTTTACCCATAGTTTTACATAATAACAGCACAGGCATATCGTATTGGTTATATGCATTTACAGTTTTACATTCACTTAATGGGGATAATAAATAATACATCCCGTTTCTAACAAATCATTTTAATGGCATTTAACCTTTCCACTTTTAAAACCCGCGCATTAACTGCAATAGTGTTTGTAGTTGTAATGCTTGCGGGCCTTTTATGGAACCACTGGAGCTTTCTATTGCTATTTTCCATCATTCATTTTGGTTGCTGGATAGAGTACCAAAAGCTTGTTGCACTTATTGACCCGGTGTATAGCGAAACATCGGGCCTGCATAAGATACTCGTTATAATCGCAGGGTATGGCCTTATACTATGGTTTACTAATGAGGCATATGTATTATTAGGTGTCCGGCTTCATGAGCTCGGTTGGTGGATGCTGATGATTTGTGCAATTGTGCTACCGGTGAGCGAAGTATTGCTATCCAAAAATTTCAGCTTACGTTCTCTTATGTATTCTCTGGCAGGCTTGGTGTATATATCGCTTAGCTGGGGGCTTATGATAGCCTTACGCAATGGCGGCGCTTTTCTTGACCTTGGCTGGATTGTACCGTGTGTTTTGATTGCCGCCATCTGGATCAATGATACCATGGCTTACATTGTTGGCTCTTTTATTGGAAGAACACCACTGTCTCCTATATCTCCCAAAAAGACCTGGGAGGGTACCATTGGAGGTGCGTTGCTTTGTATAGCAGTGGTTACGCTGGTGGGCTATTTTGGTTTTGGATTGCATGCCTATGGAGACCTCATTGCCATTTCGGCAATAACAGCAGTTGTGGGTACCATTGGCGATTTGTTGCAGAGCAAGCTTAAGCGTTTGGCAGGTGTAAAAGATAGCGGAAACATTATGCCCGGGCATGGCGGCTTTCTCGACAGGTTTGATAGTTTGCTGCTTGCAACTCCTTTTGTATGGTTGTATATAGCGTTTGTTACAAATTATTTACATTGATGAAATGGCAGGAAAAGTCTTTGAAGTTGCAAGGATTAAATTTCGTAATGGCAAAGTTCACGAACCAGGATCTATTCATCATTTTTGCCTGCATCATGTTTGCAAACTATACAACTCAACGCGCCATATTCCTTTTCAGAAATACTAGTCGGTGATTGGGATTTCTGTAAATTCCTAACTGGTGATTGGGAATTTCCCTCAATAGAATACAACAGATATTCCGCATGTTTTCGACGTTTTGGACAGGAAAGGACAAATTTCCGGGGAATTGTGTCTGAAATAGAAGCCGCACTTATATCTGAGTTTTTCAATTTAGCAGACGAGTTCTGCGATATTGACTCAATTGTATAGACTGGAGATTTCTTCAATCCCGTTGAGGAAATTTTATCGCTATCTGATGACGAAATACGAGAAGTCGTCTCGTAAATTGAGTAGGTTAAAAACAACTGCCTAATATTTTGAAGATTGTCTACGGAAAACCCCTTACCGAAATTCATGCTTAGTTGATTTGAAAGTTCTTTCAAAACCTGCTTTCCATATTAGGCCCGTTCTTTTCCCTGCTGCTCCTTTTCTACAATCATGCGTCCTATTTCAAAGTAAGTGTAAACCATAGTTTGGTTTACAGCACGTACTACGTTTTGCCTTGCGGCTTGTAAGAGTTGTGCAATTTGGGAGTAGAGATTGTTGTATGTTGATAGTTTACTCATACTTCAATTACATATTTTTCAGTGGAGCAATAAACCCTGAAACGATGTATCAATCAGTTTTTAGGTACACATAAATCATTACCGCTTTGTTCTATGACTGCTTGATATCATTAATCCAGGGTTAGCTAACACGTTTGAAAAAAGGCAAACGATAAATAATATATTTTCGAAACGGCGGCATCACTCATTCCACACAAAATGTTGGCTGCTTACCAGAGACAATCATCTAATTGTTTTGAGTTATAAGTGAAAAGGTGCCTGTCTATTTCGAATTGATTGTTGCGCCATGAAGTTAATTAAGATCACTCCCTTATAGAACTACTAAAATCATATGCTAAGTTGGCTTATAGCTGCCAACGAACTTAAACCGGAAATCATTTTTAAGGAACAGGCCTGTGTGTTGTCAGGGTACACACATGAAGAGGTTGTGCTGACATTAAGGGGTACTTTTAGTTCCGTTAGGGATTTTTGGTGGGTGGAGAATAAACAAGGAAAGCACCAAACGTTCCTTCGGAACGCCTCGTGAACCTTTGAAATCATATTCTACCTACCAGATGTGCCATTGCACATTGAAAATTCGTAATCTTTTTTAGAATTTCATTTTTCATGCGTCTGCCCTGTGTGTTGGCAATCTTAGCCGTTGGTAAGTATATTTAAATTATTATTCCTTGCAGCCGTTCAGGTACACCAGTGACAGCACAGTTTTTCCAAGTTCCAACTTTGCAATGTGAGAATAATAAGCGTTCTGCCAGCGTCGCATTTTCAATCAAAGAACTTCTTTGATTTACCACTGTGCAACCAATGGTTTCAAAGGTGGCAGCACGGCGTTTTTGCATACCAGTTACCCACCGTTCTCCATATATTTGCAGCATAACTACTATAGATGATCATCCACAAAGAGGGCTATAAAAGTATTGGTATTGCGGCATTGATTTTCGGTATGCTCAACATATTTTCTTTTGCTTTTATTAGTAATCAGTACCCTATAACAGCCCAGATTATTTTGTGGTCGTCTGTTATCCTTTTCTTTTTTATCCTTTCGTTTTTTAGAATACCCAACCGGTTGCATACCGAAGGCGAGTACCAGATTATTTGCCCCGCAGATGGTAAAGTAGTAGTGATAGAAGAGATAACCGACGTAGAATATTTTATGGACAAAAGGTTGCAGGTAAGCATATTTATGAGCCCGGCAGACGTGCATGTAAACCGCTGCCCCATAAGTGGAGACGTGATGTACAGCAAATACCATAAAGGCAAATACCTCGTAGCCTGGCATCCTAAATCCTCTACCGAAAATGAACGCTATAGTGTAGTATTGAAGAATGACAGAGTGGAGATACTGGTAAAACAAATTGCAGGCGCCCTGGCCAAACGCATTGTAAACTATTTAAAGGTGAACAATGTGGTAACGCAGAATGCTGAAATGGGTTTTATTAAGTTTGGTAGCCGGGTAGACGTATTGCTGCCCATAGGTACCACGATAAATGTACAGTTGAACCAAAAGGTACAGGGTGGGGTTACTGTACTAGCTACAGTATAGCCAATGCTAGTGCTTTACAAAAAACATAAAGGGTACCTCCATATCACCAGGTATTTAATTCATCAATTTGCGATACAAACCCTGCCGCGCGGCGAGGGTTTTTTTGTGGCCTGGGCTGCAATGTTGCGGGCGTAAGTGGTATATTCAAGCTTTATAAATAAACTGAACACAGCGCTATATGAAACGTCCATTTACCTCTTTACTGCCAATGCTGTTTATTGCATATTCCTGCTGCGTAAACCTGATGTGCAAGGCTACGGCTGGCACAAAAAATAAGCGTATCGTACTTACAGAAAACAAAAATGCCAAACGGGTAGATGTTACTGTTGATGGAAAACCTTTTACCGCGTACATCTATCCCGATGCACTTAAAAAGCCTGTGTTGTACCCTATACAAACGGTAGAGGGTGATTTTATTACGCGGGGTTGGCCAATGGACCCGAGACCCGGTGAAAGGGTTGACCATCCCCACCATGTAGGCATGTGGTTTAATTATGGCGATGTAAACGGTCACGATTTTTGGAATAACTCCAACGAGGTGGAAGGGCATGCCGGGCCTTTTGGCACCATAAGACATAAACAAGTGGTACGCACAGCAAGTGGAAACGATAAAGGTGAATTGGAGGTGGTATGCGAGTGGCAAAAGCCCGATGGGAGCGTTATGCTACGAGAAAACACCACTTTCATCTTTACCGGTAGCGCCAATGAAAGAGCCATTGAAAGAAGAACAACCCTGACCGCTTTGAATGAAAATGTGTACCTGAAAGACAACAAAGAAGGGGTGTTAGGTATACGCCTTGCCCGCGAATTAGAACACCCAACCAACAAACCTGAAATATTTACCGACGCCAGCGGCAACGCAACTGCGGTACCTAAAATGAACAATGAAGGTGTAACAGGCAAGTATATTAGCAGCGAAGGAAAGACAGGAGATGATGTATGGGGCACAAGGGGTAAATGGGTAAACCTTATCGGCACTATTCAAAACAAGCCGGTATCGGTTGTTATGCTCGACCATCCCGGCAATGTAGGTTTTCCTACTTACTGGCATGCCCGCGGCTATGGCTTGTTTGCTGCAAACCCGCTGGGGCAAAGCGCGCTAAGCAATGGAAAAGAAACCCTGAATTTTATATTGCCTTCGGGCAAATCAACCACATTTTTACATAAGGTAATTATTCACTCCGGTGGGCAGTTAACCAACAATCAGGTTGACGCGGCTTTTGGGGCTTTTGCGAAATAGATGGAGACGTTGCATACAATGGGTCTGCCAAACATTGTCGATATGATAATGTAAAGCATTAACAAAGGAGTGTTCACTTCTGGTTTTTGCCCTGTGTGTACAGCTTACACCAGGGGCCAGATATCTTTGGCTAACATCATTAATTACTGGGAAAACTCGTTGACTTGTTACAAGTTTTTTGGATCGGGCGAGTGACGTTCAAATTAGCTGCCGTAGCATCGTCCCGCCGTTTTGCGGGATACTGTTTGTATTCTATTCGGCCTGTCAGTGTTTCAACCCTTAGTAAACGGCAGAGGATTTTAAATGCCAGAATCAGAAAACAAACTGTAATACGTTGCCCTTCTCAGAGGTTCTATAGTATTGGAAGAAGTTGCCATAAAAAAATGTAGTATAAGGGAGCCCCGCCGAGGCGGGGAGGATGTTGAATAGAATCCCTCCAGTTCGGCCCAAAAAATCTCTTTTGATCCTGCAGCTATGCATATCATGGAAACACGGTATAATGAATGTGACTTACTGTTGATCGTAGTAAAACTATCTTCCTGAATTTTCTGTTGTAGTGTCATTAAATAAATAAACCATGGCCATAATTGTAGTAGCTGGAGCAACAGGAAACCTGGGGTGCAAAATTGTAAATGCGTTAGTAGAGAAGGGTGCAGTGGTGCATGCAATTGTTCGGCAGGGTTCTAATAAGACGGCACTTGAAAATTTAGCTCCGCAAGGCGTAAAGGTGTTTACAGTTTCTAATTACACTTTAAAAGAATTAGTAGATGCGTGTGTAGGTGCGGACTGTGTTATATCGGCTTTGGCAGGTTTGGAAGAAGTGATCATTGATGCGCAAAAAGCGTTGGCTGATGCCGCTATGCAGGCCGGGGTTCCGCGTTTTATTCCCAGCGATTATTCACTTGACTTTACCAACCTTGTGCCTGGCAAAAACAGGAACCTTGATCTAAGGCGCACTTTCCATGAATACCTGGTGGATAAACCCTTGGCCGTTACGTCTATCTTCAACGGTGCATTTACGGAGCTGCTCACAGGAGAAATGCCACTTATTCTTTCTAAGATAAAGCGGGTACTCTACTGGGGCAACGCAAATGTGCAAATGGACTTTACCCATACTAATGATGTGGCAAAGTTTACCGCAGCCGCAGCCCTTGACCCTACAACTCCACGCTACTTATACATACATGGCGACCGGATGAGCAGCAGCGAGGTGCGCACATTAATGAGTGAACTAAGGGAAAAACAATATACACTGTTGAGGCCGGGCGGAATTGGCCTGCTGAACTTTGTAATTAAAATAGCAAAAAAACTGTTGCCAGGTACAAGTGAGCTATACCCCGCCTGGCAGGGCATGCAATACATGCGTGACATGATGGAAGGAAGGGCAGTAATACAAGCTTATGATAACAACCGCTACGAGGGTATACAATGGACAACAATAAAGGAATACCTGCTGGCGCAAAATGTATAGCCGGTTAAACTACTGCTCAGTTGAAGTGTTTCGCTTTTTTTAAGCCTTACATAACCACCCAAAAACCCACAAGTTGGCACAAAGTCCCAGTCATCACACCTATATACACTTCCATAGGGTGGTGGTCAGATACTATTAACCGCGCAGTGCATACCGCGCCGGCAATAAGGGTAACTAAAGCAATTATAACCCCCAACGGTTCGGGGGTAACAAAACCCAGCAACACAAAGTAAGCCAGCGCACCACCTACTCCCAGGCCATGCATGCTTATCTTAAAATAGTTGTTTAGCAATAGTGCTGCGGAAACGGCCAGGAACAATCCAAGCAGAAAAAAGGTAAGCACTTCTGGCGAACCCGGTAGGGTACGGCTGACATAAAAAGCCCACCAATAATAAATAATGGAGGCTACATAGGGAATGATCCTTTCTTTTTGGGTGCGCAGAAAAATAGATTCTGCAAACTTTAGCCGCCATAAAAGAAACACGGTGACCGCCGGAAAAAAGCACGTGATGATGGAAAGCGAAATAAACCGCAACGTTTTTTGCGCAGGGGCAAGCGCAGCAAAAGTGTAGGGATGGAGGTAAATAAGGTAGGCGCTTATGTATACCGGAATAAACAAAGGGTGAAACAGGTACGACAGAAAACGGCCTGCTGCTTTTAGCGGCCACGGCTGTGGAAGTGGATAAATAGTAGGCGTAGACATAACAGGCTTTACAATTGCTTTCTCAAGCGTGCTACCGGCATATTTAATTGTTCGCGGTATTTGGCTACGGTACGGCGGGCAATGTTGTAGCCTTTCTCCTGCAACATATCTGTGAGTTGCTCATCGCTCAATGGTTTGCGTTTGTCTTCTGCTTCTATTAGGTTGCTGAGTATCTTTTTTACTTCGCGTGTACTTACTTCCTCGCCGCTGTCGGTGCTTAGCGATTCGCTAAAGAAAAATTTCAGGCGATAGGTACCGAACTCTGTTTGTACAAATTTGCTGTTGGCCACCCTGCTCACAGTGCTTATATCAAGGCCTGTCATCTCAGCAATATCTTTTAAGATCATTGGCTTAAGTGTAGTCTCATCACCTGTAAGAAAGAACTCTTTCTGGTAGTTCATGATACTTTGCATGGTGCCAATCAGGGTTTGCTGGCGCTGCTTTATCATATCGATAAACCACTTGGCCGAGTCGATTTTTTGCTTAATGAAAAGCACTGCTTCTTTTTGCCGCTTATCTTTCTTTGTCCCTCTTTCGTAGTCCTTCATCATGTCGCGGTAGCCTTCGCTAATACGCAAGTCGGGCGCATTTTTACTGTTGAGTGTAAGCTCAAGCATACCCGCATTATTAAAGATGAAGAAGTCGGGAATAACGTAACTCTCCGCTTTATTTCCATCGCCAATGTTGCCCCCCGGCTTGGGGTTAAGCTTTATGATCTGGTTGATCACCAACTTTAACTGCTGGTCATCAAGCCCCAACCCCCGCTGTATTTTCTCGTAGTGTTTCTTGGTGAACTCGTCAAAATATTTCTCCAGCACAAGCATGGCCTGTTCCACTTCTTTGCCTTCACTAAGGCGCCGCTGCAGTTGTAGTACAAGGCATTCCTTCAGGTCGCGGGCACAAATTCCGGGAGGGTCAAACCGTTGTATTTGTTTAATTAGCGCTTCTATTTCTGCTTCGGTAGCTACTATGTTTTGCCTGAAAGCAAGATCGTCGGAGATAGAGGTAAGTTCGCGACGCAGGTACCCATCGTCATCAATACTGCCCACAATTTGTTCAGCAATCTTGTGGCTCCGGTCGTCTAATTTCATCATGCCCAGTTGGGTTAGCAACATTTCATGAAAGCTGGTTTCTACCCGTATTGGAATAATCTTGCCTTCATCCATTTCCGGGTAATTTTCATCTCTTAGTTTGTAGTCGCCAATGTCATCATCTCCATCGTTTACGTATTCACTCAGGTCAAGGTTTTCATATTCATCGGTGCTGCCATCCGCTTCATATTCTTCTTCATTGCTGCTATCAAATTCATCTTTCAGGTCTTCATTGTAATCGTCCTGTCCTTCTTCACCTACTTCCAGTGCCGGGTTTTCTTCAAGTTCTTCTTTAATGCGTTCTTCCAAATTGGCCGTAGGCACCTGCAGCAACTTCATTAACTGAATTTGCTGAGGCGATAATTTCTGTAAAAGCTTTTGTTGTAATGATTGACTTAATGACATTTTCTACCAACTTCCCATCGCTCCACAATATTGTATAACGATACTTTTATTTTACTATTTAGATGCGGTCGGCTTTAACAGTGCTGCCGTGTTCTTTCGCGGTAAATTTACAGCAAAAGCAAGGATATGAAGCAGAGTGCCTTTTGTTTGTTCATCATTTTGACAGGACTGGTGTGCAGCAGAGCTGGTGCGCAACAACGAATGGACAGCACTATTGAGGCCTCGAATCGCATGGATTTGCAGCGGGTATCCCCTACATTTTTAGTATTACCAAAACCAAACAACAAATTTGGTGGTTTGGTAAATGAAAGAACTATTTCTACCCGGTCTTCAAAACAGGCAATACTTCCTTTAAATTTCTATGCTGATCACCTGGGGTTTTTTTGCAGCAAAGAATTACAGATAGAAAAGGCAACAAAATTGTCGCTGCGTTTTCGGCTGGGCTCCGTGCAGTACACTGACAAAATTGAGGGCAAAAACGCAGGATTGAATACACACCATTAGCAGTCAGGTAATTGTTTTACCCCATTTCCATTTTTCTACACAGCGGGTAACAGGATAAATTAATGCCATAATAATTATAACACAGCGTGCGTAATTAGAAGTGAAATTGCTATTGGGGGCTTAATTATTAATGGGACGCACAGAGACTTTTTTATAACATCCTTGCATTAAGAAAGTATCCGTTTTTCGCATACGCGTCACCTTAAGGCGTTTTTTTGTAACTATAGAATGATCCTGGATAGATAACGTTTATTCCACCGGCGCTATACTCTTCACCTTAAAAGGGATGTAGGCTTAATGACCTTGCTTGCGTCTTCTAGAAATCATAAGCTGCTTCGCAACCTAATATAATAATGCTTTGAAAAAAGGTTATCCGACAATGATCTTTTTATTGTGCTGCTCTATTTTAACCTATGTACAAAGTAGGATACCCTCTATCGAAGCTCAAAAACATGTAGACGAAAGCGTGTTTATTACTGGAACGATAGTGGGCGCAAAAATTATTTCTGCTTCCCGTTCCAGGTAAACTATTTTGTTATGGGTGGTGCATTTCCTAATCAACATTTGGTCCTGGTAATACAACAGGAAGACAGGAAATATTTTCCTTATAAACCTTAACAATTTAATGAACAAGCGGGTGAGTGTAACGGGCAAATTGGTAGACACGGAAAGCCGCACTGAAATGTTGCTTAATGACGCAGGCGATATAAAAGCAGAAGGTCAGGGCTAGGAGCCGGGTATTAAACCCAAGGATGTAGGCACTTTGAGCCGTTTTTTTAAAGAAGATTAAACTGCTCATTTAGAAAACAGCACTTTGCTTAATCTTTGCTTTTCGCTTTTTTTTCTTCTTTTACTATTTCTTCTTTTTCTTTTTTCTCTTTCCCGTCTTTCCTAAATTTTTTAAACATGTCATATTTAAACTTGATGTTCCCATCCTCGCCGGGGCGCCCACGTACAAAAACACTTGTACCGCCCTTAGCATCCGCACCCACGTTTTCAGGTTTATAATCCTTGTCTCGATTTTTTAAATTACTCAGCGGAACTTGTATGCTTAGGTCGGTACCGCCTTTCATACTAAAAATTCCTTCAACAAACAGGGTTAATGCAGAGGATTGAATTTCCATCCGGTTAATAGTAACCTCCTGATCTTTTACCTCAAGAGTATTTTTTAGTTCAGCAAATCTTATCTCCTCAAAATTCCGGTTCTTAAATAAAAAATTCTGCAACTTCTTTATAGGCTCGTAATTAATTAAGGCTCCATTTTTCAATGAAAAGTTGACAACGCCCTGCAAGTTTTGCGGACTACCAGACAAGTTGCGGTCAAGGTCAAGCTTTATATTCACGTCGCTGTTCAGCTTGCCCCGTAGGTTTTGGTGCGAAATACCATCCTGTCCAAAATCGTTAAATGCGTACATCACCTTGCTTACATCTGCATTATCAATGTTTACGCTTACTTTAACCTCATGCGCCTTGTCACTTTTCTCGTGTACATATCCGTTAATCTTCATTCCACCACCGCCGCTTAACAGGCTTATGTTTTTCAATGTCCAGTTCTCATCTGCCAGATTTATTGCTGCCTTAACGTTTGTGGCTGCAAATTTTTTATAGGTGAGTTTATCAGCTACCATGTCAAGTTGCACATTTGATTGCTCCAGCATGTCATCAATCTTTTGGGTAACGGAGCCGAACTTACTTTTGGCTTTGTTACTGGCCACAACTTTTGTACGCTTCTTAAGTAAGGCGGTAAGGGTTTCCAGGTTAAGTTCAGGTGAATAAATATGCCAGTCCAGGCTTATTTTTCCGGGGTTTGTTTTTAGTAGTGATAACATATTTAGCATAGAACCATTCATTATAATTGTGTTGCCCTGCACAGTGCTTCTAAGGTCTTTTACAAGCACATTGGTTTTACTAAAAACAATAGACCCATTGCAGTTCTTTAGCGCTATGCTGCGCGGGTTGTACATTACCAGGCCATCATTTATCTTAAGTGTACCATCCAGTGTGGTGTTGGTATTGCTGTTTTTAATTAGGGGTCCTGAGTAGGTTACATCAAGGTTGGCCTTACCCTCACTAAGGGTTAGTGAATTGTTTTGCAGCAGATTATTTAGTGTGGTAAGCGAGAAGGTCGATTGCAGGTCGAAGTTGATCATGGGATTTACCAGGTCATCTATATAAATATTTGATGATTTCATGGGTATACCTTCCCACTCGCCATTGAAGTTGTGGATGCGTATACGCGAATTAGGATCTCTTCGGGGTAGGCCGGGTACCAACTCGTTGGTATAACCGCCGGTAAAACTGCAGTTCTCAAAAACAAAGAAGGGAGTAGTTACCGTTGTATTACGAGTAGTGGCCCAGTCAACCGTCACCAAGGGATCACCAGGGGTTAATGGACCATTGATGTCCACATTTATATCCAAAGGCTGATTTAATGCCACCACCGATACCGCAAGTGCTACTTTTTCAGGCAGGTACGTTTTGCCTTTTTCAATGGTGATCTTTTTGGCATCTACTTTCAGGTTGAAGCGGGGACTGGCATCAAGTGCAAACAACCCGGTAAGAATGAAAGGCTGGTCTCCAATGTCAATTGAAATTTTATCGAAAGTCAGGTGCTTGTTTCTGAGATTATAAAAAAGATCAAAGTTGCCTTTAAAAGTTTTTCCTTTTATATAGCTTCCCTTAGCTAAGTTGAAAGCAAAGCTTTTTATGAGCAGGTTACTTTTGGTTCTAAGGCGAAGGGTTGAGTCCTTATCGCGTATGTTGCACACAAATTTCTCGGCTTCAAACTCCAACAATTTGTTTTTAAGCACATTGTTTAGGGTGATGTGGAAATTGTTGAGTTTAATCTCGTCTAACACCACTTTCTTACTCTTCTTTTGGATGGTAGTGTCTTCTCCTTTTTTGCCACTCAGCAAGTAATTGTTTGTATAGCCGGAACTATCCGTGTAGATGTACAGGTTTCCATTATCAATTCGTAATCCAGTCAGCGGGTCTGTTTTGGTAATTACGTTCCATACACTAATGCGTGCATACAAAGCTTCGGCTGTAAAAAATGGATGCTTGTGTACGTCGTACATCGTGTCTTTGATGCTCACCTTTTCAAGCATAACGGAAATTTGAGGAAAGGTGCGCAGGAAGCTAAGGTCAACATTATTGACCACTACTGTTCCGCTTAACTTTTCACTAATCTGCGCGGTTACCTGTTTTATGATGTCCTTTTTGTTATACGAAACATAAGCATAGGCAATAACATAAAGCAATAGAAAGAGCCCTATAAGTACTGCAAACCCCCTTATAGTGTATTTTAGGTATTTGTTCAAGATGCAAAAATTGGTTAAATGAACCCGGCTGGCCGGGATGACTTTAGTGCAAAAACCCCACCAAGGTGGGCTTTTTGCTAGAATTTAGAACCGATAATGTACGGCAGCATATTCCGCCAGGTGGGCCATTCATGCTTCACATCGCGCCCCCATATTTCCAGGTTACACCAAATACCTTTGTCATACAAAATTTTGGTGAAGCGGCGGGCGGAGTCCGGATCTTCATAATCGCCACTGCCCGAAAAAATATGAATATGTGGGCTTGCCCTGATCTTCTCAAGATACCAGGCATCGTTCAGCAAAGGCATATAGTGGATCGGGCTGTTATAAAACACCTGATCATCCCAATGCCCTTTCGTGTATTCAGTAAGGTCATATACCCCACTCAGGCTAATTGCCCCATTTATCAGGTCAGGTTTTTTAAGAAACAGATTCATTGCATGTAACGCGCCAAACGATGCACCACACGTATAGATCATGGTTTCGTTACTGGTTGAATTTCTAATAAACGGCACTACTTCATTAAAAACATATTCATTAAACTGGTTATGACGGATGGCCTTGTGCTCAGGTACCATGTCATTGTTCATCCAACTCTCCAGGTTTATACTGTTAATACTAAATACCTTCACTTTACCGCTATTAATGTGCGGCGCAAGGGACTCAATAAGTTGAAATCGTTCATACTCAAGAAAATCTGCAGCAGCAGTTGGAATCAACAAAAGCGCAAAGCCGTAATGGCCATAAGAGACAATCGGCATATCCCTGTTAAGTGCCGGGCTATACCACGAAGTAATGTGTCTGTTCATAGGGTTGATGGTTGGGTAGGTGGGTTGCTGTACGGCTTTAACCGAAGCTACTTTTAAATTTTGTATGAAAGGATAGGGAAATTATAGTACGCAAGGGGTAAAAAAGCGAGTTTATTTTTTTGGTACCAGACTGTAAATCGCTTGTGAGTCATCCTTGCGTCGCACTCTTGTACAGTTTTTTCTTTAATGATCGTAACTAATTTATCCCTTGCAAGATATAGGCTGTAGGGTGCCGTTCGCCCGGGGTCTGTTCTTTGTTTGCCCTTTGGCCCCCAATTTACAGTTGGGTAACTTTCTTAATTTCCTTCCACAAATCGCGGAAACATTGGGCGGCATAACTGCTGTAAGCATAGGTGGCTACCGGGGCCAACTGCGTGCCCATTTTTTCAACATCGCTTAAGTACGGAATATAATTTTTTAGAAAAGTTTTGTTGCGGTGGTGTCCGTTCAACACTTCATGGTGCAAGTTTTTGCGGTGGTCCACCATACTAAAGAATGCCCTGATCTTATTGGGGTCAATGTTGCTATCACCAAAATGCTGAACCACTGCATCAAAACTTCTCATACTTAACGTGGTGGGAATATTGGGAATAAGGACCCAGTCTGCCGCTGCAAATATGTGATCGTGCAATATGGATAAGCCCGGCGGACAGTCGAGAATAACGACATCGTACTCGTTCTTAAATGGCGTAAGCGCAGCCTTTAATCTTCTTTTGCCTTGTTTTAGCTCACTTAATATAACGTCGGCATTCCGGGCAGAAATATCTGAGGCGATCAGGTCCAGGTTTTCGTATCCGGACTCCTGTATGGACTGCGCCAGGTCCATCTCGTTGGTCAAAATCTTTTTAGCTTCATTTTTTACTGTAGAAGCCGCCTGAAAATAAAACCCTGCTGCGCCCTGTGGATCAAGATCCCATAGCAACGTTCTTTTACCCTCTTCAGCAGCCAGGTACGCCAGGTTTACCGTGGCAGCAGTTTTACCTACTCCTCCTTTTTGATTATAAATTGCGAGTACTGTCATAAAATAAATATACAAAAGTTTTATAAGGAGACTTCCGCGCTACGTTATAAAAACATTGGTCTTAAATAGCTAAAATAATTGTTCCTCTTCATTAAACATTCCTTTTTGTGTAGCCGGCTTTCCCCGGTACAAACGCGCTACAGCATCATACCTTTTTAAATTTTATTGATGTTTGAATACAGCAGGATTCGCTATTTTACCAGCCGTAACGATACGGTAAAATCTAGCTTGATCCCACAATGTCATACATATGAAAATGAAACTTTTTTGCATCTGCACCTTGTTTTTTCTTTTTACCCTACAGGTGGTTTCCGGCCAGCCACGCAGCTTGTTCAATGGTAATAACCTGAACGGCTGGCATGCTGATGTGCCTGCACGCGATAAAGATACCAGCGCAAGGATGCCTTTTATTGTACGTAACGGGATGCTGGTGAGCCTTGGGACACCCGGCGGGCACCTGATTACCGATTCGATCTATGAGAACTACCATCTTGAAGTAGTGTATCGTTTTGCAGGAAAGCCCGGCAATTGCGGAGTGCTGGTACATGCCTCTACACCCCGGGCCTTGTATGCTATGTTTCCCAAATCAATAGAGGTGCAAATGATGCATTTGAATGCAGGTGATTTTTGGTGCATTGTAGAAGACATTACTGTGCCCGACATGGAAAAACGCCGTGGACCAAAAGCAAACTGGGGTACCTCCGGAAACAAACAGCGGCGGGTAATACACCTGGAAGATGGCGCCGAACAACCAGCAGGCGAATGGAACACCATGAAGATTGAATGCCTGGGCAACACAATTAAAGCATATGTAAACAATAAGCTGATGAATGCAGGCTACAACTGCACGGCGCAACGCGGCCATATAGCCTTGCAGGCCGAGGGCTCAGAAGTGGAATTTGCAAAGGTGATACTTACACCTATTCGGTAAAGCTTCGCTAAAAAGGGTTATCACTAATATGGTTAAATACTATGAACATAGATATCTCTTACCTGGAACGATGCATTGCTACTTTGGAGCGGGCCGAGGGGTTGCTTGAACAAAGCGAGCCCGATACGATTGAGTATGAAATCTACCGTTCGGCATGTATAAAAGAGTTCGAGATCATTCTTGAACAATCAGGTAAGTTGCTTAGAAAAGCGTTAAAGCCCTTTGCCCATTCGTCACGCGCTGTCGACAAGTTGGTGTTTAAAGATGTTTTTCGGCATGCCGTTCTCCGCAATATCATTGATGCTGATGCTTGTGAGCGTTGGCTGCAATATCGCGACACAAGGAACAATACCGCACACGACTATGGTGTTAACTTTGCAGAAGAGACTGTGCATTTGCTAAAGCAATTTATTGAGGATGCTTTCACTTTGGCCGCAGCCTTAAATGCCCAGCCACAGGAATAACATGTTACTACGAGAAAAGGATAGAACGAGATTAATTAACTTTTTTGCCGCCGTGCCTATGCCCGTGGAAGTGCTTGCCTATGGCAGCAGGGTAAACGGAACCGGACATGAAGGAAGCGACCTTGACCTTGTGATACGCAGAAAAGATAGCAGCCCATTGCCAGGGGCAGTGTACAACCAGTTGTGTGAACAGATCAGGGACAGCAATATTCCGATATTAGTTGAACTGAGAGACTGGGCTATGCTCCCCGAAAGCTTTAGACAAAATATTGCTCTACGGCACGAGGTATTGTTTACTTCTGACGACGGATCATAGAATAATAACATTTTTTCTTACCGCGGTTGTGGTGCTTTAACGGCATGTTATACGTTCTGCTATTCAACAATTCAACGAGTAACCATTGGTTAATAGGAGGAACATCTGCAGGAAGGTTTTGTTCCCCAAAGATTTGCCGACGAACGGAGCGTCGCAACAATGTCCCACAATGTGATGCCGCCCGCCTCCCCCTACTTCATGGCCTCCAGCTCTTTTTGCATCTTAAACATCAAATCCCGTAGCCGCGCGGCTTCCATAAAGTCCAGGTCTTTCGCAGCTTTCTCCATTTGCTTTTTCACCTGGTTTATAGCTTTTTCTTTTTGCGGAATGGTTACATAAGCAGCCGCTTCTTCAGCCGCTACCATAGGCATTTGATCATCCACGGCGTATGGGCTATTTTGCTCAAAACCTTTTATATCCAGCACCGATGTTTGCTGCATGATCTGGTCGATAGTCTTGCGAATGGTTTGCGGGGTTATACCATGCTCCAGGTTATAAGCAATTTGTTTTTCGCGCCGGCGAGACGTCTCATCGATGGTGCGCTGCATGCTTTCAGTTACAGTGTCGGCATAAAAGATCACCAGGCCATCTACGTTTCGGGCAGCCCTGCCAGCCGTTTGCGTAAGCGATCGTTCGTTGCGCAGAAAGCCTTCTTTATCGGCATCTAAAATAGCCACCAGCGATACTTCCGGCAGATCAAGACCTTCGCGCAACAGGTTTACGCCCACCAGCACATCTATTTCGCCCAGCCTAAGTTGCCGCAGTATTTCCACCCGGTCAAGGGTTTGCACTTCGCTATGTATGTATTTGCTTTTTATGTTTATACGCGCCAGGTACTTGTCCATTTCCTCGGCCATGCGTTTGGTAAGGGTGGTTACCAGCACCCGGTCGCCTTTTGTTACCCGTTTGTCTATTTCGTCCAGCAGGTCGTCTATCTGGTTTACACTCGGGCGCACTTCAATGGGCGGATCCAGCAAGCCGGTTGGCCGGGCAATTTGTTCTGTTACTACCCCACCTGTTTTTTCCAATTCGTAATCGCCGGGGGTGGCGCTCACAAAAACGGTTTGGCTCAGCATCCCTTCAAACTCGTGAAAGTTAAGCGGCCGGTTGTCCAATGCACTCGGCAGGCGAAAGCCAAACTCTACCAGGGTAAGCTTGCGGCTACGGTCGCCGCCGTACATACCAGCTACCTGCGGCACCGTTTGGTGGCTCTCGTCTATCATGCACAAAAAGTCTTTAGGAAAATAGTCTAACAGGCAAAACGGTCGCGTGCCGGGGCGACGGCGATCAAAGAACCGCGAATAGTTTTCGATGCCATTGCAAAAGCCCAGTTCGCGAATCATTTCAATGTCGTAGTTCACCCTTTCGCTCAGGCGCTGGGCTTCAATAAACTTGCCCGTGTTTTTAAAATACTCCACCTGCGCGGCCATCTCGTCCTGTATTTCGTACAGCACTTGCTGCATCATATCCTTTGGGGCCAGGTACAGGTTGGCCGGGAATATAGCCGCTTCGGGCACTATGCTCAATCGCTTGGAGGAGGAGAGTTCAAGCGTTTCTATGGTCTCTATTTCATCGCCAAAAAAAGTGATGCGGTAGCCATAATCCACATAAGGAAGATTAATGTCAATGGTATCGCCTTTTACCCTAAATGTGCCTCGACCAAACTCGCCCTGGCTACGGCTATACAGGCTATTGACCAGCGAGTGCAAAAAGCCCTGTCGGCTGAGGGTCTGCCCGGCTTTAATCCGCACAATACCATTCTCAAATTCTACCGGGTTACCCATACCATAAATGCAGCTTACACTGGCCACTACAATAATGTCGCGGCGACCGCTTAGTAATTGGGCAGTGGCCTGCAGGCGCAGTTTGTCCAATTCCTCATTTATGCTTTGGTCTTTTTCAATATAGGTATCGCTTACCGGCATGTACGCCTCGGGCTGGTAGTAGTCGTAATAGCTTACAAAATAGCCCACCGCATTGTCAGGAAAGAATTGTTTAAACTCGCCATATAGCTGCGCAACCAGGGTTTTGTTATGGGTGAGTACGAGCGTAGGTTTCTGTACATTTTGAATGACATTGGCCATGGTAAATGTTTTACCACTGCCGGTTACCCCCAATAAAGTCTGGTACTTTTCACCATCCATAATGCCATCCGTCAGTTGCTCAATGGCGGTCGGCTGATCGCCTGCAGGCTGGTAGGGTGCGTGTAGTGTAAAAGGCATGCTGCAATTTAATACATCTGGTTTGTAGGGTGAAAATAGTCGATAGCCAGTAGTCGTTAGCCGTTAGCCAGCAGTCCACAGTCGATAGTCCACAGTCGATAGTCAATAGCCGAACGCCAAGCCGACAACCAAAAACCCGTAGTCACTGGCTCTCGACTAATGACTACTGACTATTGGCTATTGACTATCGGCTCACTTCCGGACTTTAGATCTTAACAGCCCTTCGGGCACCTTTAGTTCTCCCGTTTCAAAATCAATTATCCCATTCCGTTCTTCTTCAATATTAGTAGCCTGGGTATACACATCGCCGGCTATGGTGCGACTGCGCATTTCTTTTTTAAACAATAGTATTTGTTCTGCTCTTTCGGCAGCATCTTTTGGCCCGCCGTAATCAGGAAAGCCAAAACCGCCCCATTCGCTTATCACAATAGGTATTTGGTTGCGGTAAAAAAATGGATCGCCCACTACCAGCGGAAAGGCCGCTACGCCATCCATTTTTCCAGCAGTAATTTCATCAAGCAGTTGTTTCCACCTTTCCAGTTCCGGCGTATACAAGTGCGCGGTAAGCATGTCCGACTTTAGCCTGCCTTCGTACGATATATGCTGCCAACCGTCATTATCCACCACTAAAAATTGCGGATGCGCTATCTGCATATAATGGTACATATCCATGATGTATTTGCGTGTTTCGGGGTTAGTTGCAATATCCTGGGCGCCCCAGTCTTCATTGTACAAGCTCCATATTACTACCGACGGATGTGTTTCTATGAGCGCCAGCATGCGCAACAATTCATCATGGTGGTTTTTACGGCTTTTATGGGTAGAGCTGTGGGGGCTGGGCACTTCTACCCAAAGTAAAAGCCCCAGCGTATCAGCCAGGTTGTAAATGCGGGGGTCTACCCCGGCTATGTGTATGCGCACCAGGTTACAACCCAA
>MWWF01000044.1_pt1 | contig 19769 bp, 18 predicted proteins | sample 1047351 | NCBI WGS metagenome assembly MWWF01 (sample SAMN06349970, study PRJNA376086) | soil metagenome | isolation source: MGM-3 sample Antarctic (ecotone) soil | place: Antarctica
CTCCTGATCTGTGGCTCGGATTGTCGTCCTGGATTTCTCACGCTCTGTCTCTGGCTTCGGTTTGCGACCGGGCTTTTGCCTCTCACTTTTTGTCACGCTCATGGTTGGGGCGGCTTTACTTTGAAGTGCAGGTGGTCTTCCCTCCAGGTGCAACTTACTCAGAGGTACGGCTGATTTTGTCCCGACGCGCACAGCGCGGAGGGCAGGACGTGCGCCCTGCGTAGCGGGCGCACGGCATTTCGCGCTAGCGGAATGCGTATCCTGCCATTATTCTCGCACTAGCCTTTCTCCCTGTAAAGAGATTTCTTCCGCTATCTGTCTCCCCAAATTGAGCGCCTCACGTTTCCTCAAATTGTGCTCATGGTCTAAATGCTCAGAGTGATTTTTGGGGATAGAGGGTGACACGCGACGTAATTCTCGGCACGCTGGTTGCTGAGGCTAAAGGTGTGGCTCGGCCACTATCACAGTAGGAGTTTTGAAGAAATGCCTGAACAACTTTTCCCCTGTCCTGCGTGCGGGAATCCGTGTGCTTGTGATGTAGTTGCTTGTCGTGTTTGTGGGTGTCAGATTAAACAGCGCAAAGACCGTGCTCGGGAAAAAAAGAAATTCCTCTGGGCAATGGGGCTAGCGCTAGTCTTAATGTTTGTCAGTGTCTATTTCACATTCTTGCGCCCACGGAGATCACCAGTTCCAGAATCCGGCTCTCTTCCAAGTGCAGAATCGGCTCGGAGTCCTTTACCTGCCGGTCAGCCAACACCGGAAACTAACCGGACTCGCAAAAAACGGTAGTGCAGAGTAGAGCATGGGCGCGTCTGCTTGAGTGGTCGTGTGTCTTGGCGCTGCGCGATTAGTTCAGGGCGGCTGACGCCGCACGCTCCGCGTTATGGCGGGAGCGTGCGGCGCTGGCCACTAACGCGATTTAGTTGAGCCGGGCGAGTGCTGCCCCGATGTCCCAATTTTCGCGTAAATCGGCTTTATAGATCGCCGTGTCCAGTTCGTGTAGAGCTGTCCTGAGAGCGGCGGAAATATCTTCCATTGTCTCAAGGTCTAGCAGACCATCATCCGCGCACCGAAGTGCGTAGCGAAGCTGCCTGCGTACCCTTTCACCTGCGGTTGTCTGGACAAGGGTTGAGGTGATAATGTGTGAATCTGACATTTGCTTCTCCTTTCGAGAGCTGAGAGTTGGGTTAATGTTTAAGGCCACCTGAGCGATTGCTGCGCTCAGGTGGCCTTGTTAATTACATCTCACCCTTTTTCTTTCCATGAACCTTTTCAACTAGCCATACTCTCTAGCCTCCATGAAAAGCGACAAGTCAGTTCACTTTTTTCTTTGGGCCTGGTACTTCCTTCTCGAACGCTAATACCTCACTGCGATAAACAAGATTTCTGCCAAACATCTCTACGGACCGGAGGCGACCGCGCTGAATCAGAGCGCGGATAGCTGCCCGTGACACGCCGCGGAGCCTCGCCGCTTCCGTCTGAGTGATTAAATCATCCAGATTGGCATCACCCTTCTTTTGGGTCTTTTTTGGCATTATGTATAATTATGTTTGACAAGTAGTATATAATTCCATAAGATTATCTTAACACAGGGCACATATTGCCGTGTTAGGTCAAATATGCGGGCTTGGGACTGGGAAGATAGCCAGATGCGAATATTTCTCGATATTGAGACATTGCCGCCGGCGAAAGATGATCCCTTAATCAGTGACCGGGTAGCTGCGTTGTCGGATGAGGATTTTCGTAAGCTAGCGTTAGATGGTGAATACGGACGTGTCCTGTGCATCGGCGTAGTGATTGAACACGACGGCCAGATAATTCACCGCGGAACACTTGGGCGTGATCGTGAGTCCCGGCGCTTTCACTTGGATGAGGCACGCACGCTCCGGTGCTTTTGGAAGCTGATTCATGATTTCAACTCACAGCGCGATCTCTTCATCGGTCACAATATTTTAGATTTTGATCTGCACTTCCTCTGTCAACGCTCAATTATCAGGCGAGTAAAGCCAAGTATAGAAGTTTGCTTCAAGCGATACTGCTCGCATCCTGTTTATGATGTGATGTGGGAATTTGAACACTGGAAGCGGCGCATTTCACTCGATGAGCTGGCGAAAATTCTAGGACTGAAAAGCTCAAAGGAAAACGGGATTAATGGGAGTCACGTTTTTGACTTCTTCCTAGAAGATCGCCATGAAGAGATAGCGGACTATTGTATGCGCGATGTGGAGCTAGTCAGAGATATTTACTACCGGATGAAGTTTCTTGAGTAAGTTGCAATCATGTTTATGATTCACAAAGTTACTATCTGTTGCTGGGCCTGCCGGCAGAAATTTTTAGTAAATCCCTGTCGCAAGAATAAAGCGAGATATTGTAGTAAGAGCTGCTGGAGGTCGGCGCGTGCAGCGAAGATGATGACTTTGCAATGTGAGTGGTGTAGCAAGGAATTTACTCTACGCGCCAAATTCAAGTGTCAGAATCGCCGATTTTGTACTGTATCTTGCGCGGCCAAATTTAGAGCCTCACAGCCACAATTTAAGGAGAAGGCAAAAGCATTCATTCGGGAAAGGGCGTTTCCAGAGAAGGACGCAGCGTTAGCTGCCAATACAGCGGACACAAAAACCCTACGGTGCGAATGGTGCCAGACTGAGTTTAGGACTTGGAAGAATCGGAATCATCGCTTTTGCAGTCGTTCCTGTGTGGGTAAATGGAAGTGGGCGCAGCCAGAGTTGAGGGAAAAATCTAAGACTTCTATGCAGCGCGCGATGACGCCAGAAAAGCGGGCTGCATCATCTTCGCGGATGAAGGCAAAGAATCCATCAACAAACCCTGCAACCAGAGATAAGATTAGTAAGTCTTTGCAGGGTCGCACCTTTCTTTCAAGAGGTGGTAACGGCCAGCGTACAGAGCCGCAGAAGCTGTTGGCACATGCGCTTGGCTGGAAGATGGAGCATCCGATCTGCACCGCGCCGGTGAAAGGTAAATTCCCTTCTCTCCCTCATTGCTACAAGGTGGATATAGCAGACTCGACCGTGAAGCTGGCAATAGAAGTTGATGGTCGTTCGCATAGGTCGCCACGCTGGAGATATTTGGACAAGCGGAAAGAAGAGATATTACGCGCTCTTGGGTGGAAGGTATTGAGGTTTGAGAATGAGCGCGTATTAGCTGACTTACAAGGTGTAGTAGCTGAAGTATCATCTTTCTTCACCTCTCTGCAAAACTAACGGAGGGCTTATGGAGGACGAAGAATTAAACGAGATCGAAGCTAGATCTGACGCAGCCGATATACCTCGCTTGGTTGATGAGATACGCCGGTTTCAACCAATCATTGAAGCTTCACGGCAGCTTGAGGAAGCTCGCTCAAGATCAGATTATGCCTTTAAGTTGCTAAGTCGGGCATCGGAAGAAGCTAAAAAGGCTGAGGCAAAATTGAGAGCGGCGCTCGCCGCTTTCTAAGAGACGCGCAGTACAGCGAATATATTGCCCGCGTGAATGTGCATGGTAGCCTATGAGCGGAAGGGCTGATTCAATTGAAATAAGGGAGGCACTTACAAATGTCCAGCGATAATCCTTATGATCCCTTTGGCTTTGGTGGATTCACCGCAGAGGCCATAAATGAAGCTGGGGGCAATACATCTATTGTCGCCAGTCAATTGCGAGAAAGAATCAAACAAGCTCTTAAATCTGACTCCCAAAAGATGAGCATTGCGCTAGAAGCAATTGCGAATGATCTCGGGTACTTGGGTATTTACGATTTCAAACTCGCTAATGACTTGCTCGATGAAATTGTGGCAGCATCACAACTAGGCTCCCTCGAAGACCCAACCGCCCGCGCATGTATATATCTGGCTCTTGCCTCAGTGAGTGATAGCATAGCCAGCCAACATATCTCGTTTGACGATCTAATTCTCCACAGAAACAGAGGAACTGACCCTAAAGAGCAAATTCCTGGGGCTGAACATGGACGCACGCTACACCTCTTAGAACTCGCCTTTGATGCGGCAAATGAGATTAATCCTGAGAGTTCTGATAAAGCTGAGTGGTTAATCGCCGTTGCGCGCCAAGCCATGAAAGTTGCTACGGATCGTGTTCCGCAAATTCTTGAAGAGGCGCGTAACGCTGCACGTGCGGCAACAGATGATATAAGCAATCTTCTCTCTGCAACGCTTCACGAAATAGCCAAGTCAATGCTCAGAGTGGATATAAATCGCGGCATCGAAATTACAGATGAAGCAATCACTGCGGCCAGCAAGGAGAATTACGGGTCGGTGACATCAGAGGAGCTGATCGAGATCGCTAAGACAATAGCTGAATTTGACCTCAAACGCGCTTTGGCTACTTTCAATAAGTCTATCCATGCTCTTAAAGGTAGGGGAAGTGATAGCGAGTCACAGCGGGTGTGCCGGAAATTAAGAATGGCACTTGAGGAATACGCGGCGCGAAACCCTCTCTACATACAAAATCTTCTTATCCAGGTCAGGGACTTAGAAGTGGAGTTATACAGTTCTTGAGTCAAGCCACTCATCAAGCGGGGGTTCTTTGAAAAATTCCCTGAGCCGGTCCAGATGACTCTCCTCCTCGTCGAAGTTGCTTAGTAATTGTCCTTTCAATTTCAACTTATAGACGCGACTGTTTTCGATTTCTAACCGTTCCTCTGCCGCTTTCGCTAAAAACGCCCTGTGAGCCTCTGGCTGCTCGTTTTGAAGCTGCCTATCCCTTCCCCTCAAATAATCATAATACGCTGGCTGTAGTGCCTCTCTACGCTGCTGGCGTGCCGTTTCGGCTTCTTTCTTGGCGATAGCCTTCTTGACTTCTTCCTCTTTGGCGATGGCCTCGATCATCGGTTCGGGTAGCTGGTGATTCTCTTTTATAGCTACGATCAGCCAAGCGGCGAGGTCTTTAATCTTGTTCGTGTTTCGATGAGGCAAAGCGCGTAGCTGAAGTTCGACCGCTCTCCGGTAATCTCGGACTAGCTCTCTGGCCGTGCCATCTACTATGTGAAATTTGATTAGCCTACTGACAAGCTGCTCGCTCTCCGGGTCGGCTTCATGGGGCGCGGTTGCCGGGCGCGGTTCGGACGTAGCTGGTGGCAAGAATGGGAGCGTTTCGCGGCTTGGTTTCGCGGCTTTCGTGGCTTGTGGTCGCTGAATAGTGCGGGGCTTCTTGCTGGCTTCTCTAAACTCGGCCTGTGCCTTGCGTCCGGGCGTGTAGAACATAAGCCAGTCCAATTCCCCTCCCTCGCTGCGCTGCTCCTGAAACTCGACCTTCGCCAAGTATCCAGATTTCAGATGCGGCGCGTGAACCTTGTACATCTGCTTACGGACGTGCTCCCAATCCAAATAGCGAGTCTGAGGCGCGCGGGTGCAAAAGTCAGAATAAGAAAGTCGCGCGCGTGGGCGCTCGTGCTTCAGAACGGCGTAAATCTGAAACCCTATCAGCTCGTAAAATCGCTGTGCTGCCGGTGGGAGGTCGCGCAAGTAATCATAATCTAGTGGGCGGGTCTGTGCTTCGTTCAGCACCTTCATGTAAATGTCATTCAGAATCAAAAAGATCGCGTTGGCTTTCCGTCCGTCTGGAAATCTCTCGCCCGTGAAGATAACGCTGTAGCGTGAGAATCCGGCTTCAATCGTGCGTTCTGTCCCGTCGCTTGCTTTGTAGCTGAGTTTTGCGCTGATGATTGCGCCGACGTTCTGCATGAGAGCCTTTTTGATGTCGTTCGCGTTCCCTCCCCCTCTGCGTGCTCCTAGCTCTCGGCAAAGCTCGCTGAGACTCCCCAGCTTAATGATCTTCGGGATTGATGGTCGCTCGTCGTCAATTCTCCGGTTGACGATAAGCGTATCCACTTTGTAGGCAAGCGGGCCGGGCTGCCCGTATTCGTTGTTATATGAAACCTTCCATCTGGTCTTTAGCTCTCCGGTGCTGGTGCTCTCCCTAATGTCAATGGTGATCCCACCCCGCTTCCTTGCCAATTTGTGTACAGGAAAGCGTGAGAGTGCCGTTTCAATCCTGATCGTGTTCTGTTGAATTAGTTCAAGTTGCTCGTTCATACGCTGGCCTTCTGAGAGAAGAAATCAGCAACAACAATCTACTGTTGTTGTTGTCTAAAAGAGTCTAATACAGTCTAGAGTCTGATAAGGCAAGTAGTATCTTTATTTAAGTCATTTTTCCGCTCCCGTAACTGCACACTTCCGCTCCCGTAACTGCACGTTTCTGCCCCTGTAACTGCACACTTCCGCTCCCGTAACTGCACACTACTTGCGTTTGTTTCCGCTTTGTGGCTGATACTTCTTGCCACTTCTGCGTGTTTTGGGGTGCATCAAACTCTTGCCACTCATCCGTGTTTTACTGTATATGCTCACCCTGCTTCATCTCATAAATTTTTGATATAGCTGTCCAGTTCTGCTTTCTTCATCCGATATGCTCGGCCTAGTTTTATCTCTTTCACCTTGCCGGATGTGACAGCCTCATGTAGTAGCTCCCTGCTCATGCCGGTGTATCGCTGTGCTTCCGCCCGCGTCAAGAGAGGCTTGGCGGCAAGTTCGGTAATAGTCGGCTCGTGCTTCTGCTTCTGCTCGGCCTGCCTCGCCAGTATCGCGGCTGCAAGCTGGTCTATGAACTCATGCGGAGCAAGCTGCGAAACCTCCGAAATAGAGGCGCGAACCATTGCGCGGCTCTCCGTTGCGCCTGCGCCGTTCGTGCCGTCGCCGGTGCTTGCAGCCTCGCGCACGACCGCAGCGCGGATCACACCATGCTCGCGCTCGCGCTCGTCCTTCAGTTGGCGCAATTCCTCATCATCATAGATTGCTATATCTCCGGTCTTGCCTTTCTGTTTGCGAACGCTCAAGCGTCCCTGTCGGGCGTAGTTCTCAAGCTGGCGGGTAGAGATTCCAAGATAAGCAGCAGCATCTTTCTTGTTCTTGCTCATGGACGGGTTGTATCACAAGGCACGAAGCCACGCAATACATTTCGCGGCTTCGTTTCGTGGGCTTCGCGGCTTAAAGTTGCGAGGCAGGGAAGGGAAGCAAGACGCGAATGTTTGGACGGTAGAGCTTGCGCCTCGTCCTCGTTTTATTTACCATGCCGGCAACCGGGCAGTCGGTGAATCCTTCTACTTATCGGTTGCTGGGGTGAGGACAGTGACCAAAATCGAACGGGGATGCCGCCCCCAAGGTTGGCATCCCCGTTCACTAATTGACTGCCGGGACAAAGCCGCGTGCATTCAAAGGGAGACTTCTACTGGGCGCGCTTGAAAAACACGTCGAAAGCCCAGCGTCCAAGGTTGTGGTGATCAGTGCCATACACCTTAGCCCGATACCGGAAGACGTTGCCGTACCCGTCGCGTTTCTTCGACTCTTTATAGTTGAGTGCGACCGCTTCCACACCTAGCCCCGGTAGCGTGCTCAGCTCGTCTGGCTCCGAGATGCCATTGTGATTCCTATCCTGCCATAACCGGAGACGGCTAAATACTCCGTCCCGGCTGTCAATGATGCCATCCCCATTACCGCCGTTCGCAGGTTTGTCATACTCGGCGAGCGCGAGGAATCCATTCGGCGTATCTGAAGGCGGCTGTGAAGTGAAGTTGCCGAACAGCTCCGCGCCGCCATCTACTCTGCCGTTGTGGTTGCGGTCAAGCACAAGAAATGCGTTACCGGAGTCGGCGGCAGTCCACGATATCCGCTCCGGCACGTCATCGTTGTCGAGATCGAAATTAACTCCATTCGCCGCGTCGGTGAGTTTGAAGCCTTCGCCGGTCACGTCGATGATGATCGGGGAATAGCAGGACAAGTCCGGCTGCTCCACACCATCGATTAAAACTACGACGCCATGACCGTTACAGGGTCCCGTCCCGCCGCCGCCGCCGAGCCAGCCGCCGAGATTACCAAGCTCTACTAGGTTTGGAAGTGGTTGTACGGGCGTGATGTTGATGTCTATCACTAAGTTTAGGCATCGGCAGGTTCCGTCGGGTACGCGCTCGGGGGGAGCGGTTATGTGCGAGCAAATTTTTAAAAACCCGACCTTTGTATAAGGCTCGGCAACTACAACCGTAGTAGGCACGCCTAGAGCCGGGTTATAAGAGAAGGTTAAGGTATCCGACTGTGCGCCGCAGGCTGTGATGCACGGAATGATGCGATGCATGATGGCGGTGTGAATGGCGGCGTTGACGCTAAACAGCACGTAGCAAGATATCGAAAGACCTACAGAAACTGCTGAGGTAGTCACCGTCTGCCCGTACTGGGAGTTATATGTCGTCAGAGTGCTGTAATTCCCGATCTCATATTCCCCGGTTGCCGCGTCGTAGAGAATCGGCATCGTCGCCACCGCACTGACGCTTGAATAGCCTGAATTACTGACCGTTACCGCGCGTCCGTTCTCAGTGACGAGCGACGTTTGCACGGCGATGGATTGATCCGGGGCGTCCGGGTCCATCTGCCCGACGCTGTAACCTATAACGACAGGCGTTACGGGATTCAGCTCGTCGTGCGTTCTGTCCTGAACGCCGTCAAACCACGAGTCCGAGTAAACGCTACTGAAGCCGCCCGTCTGTGCGAGAGACGGCGCTGCCATCGCAAAGCACAAGATTACAGCGCCGAGCATAAGTCTAATGTAAGTTGATGAAGTCGTTCGGGAGGGGTGGTGCGCGCTTGCAACTCTATCTTTCAGCATGATGAGGATTCTCCTAGAGAGTGCGTTTTGCGCCTGCCATGCTTGCTGGCGGCGGGTCTGTTACTACTTGGAGCGAAGGACGCGGCGGAGCACTTCGGCGGTGCGATTTACGCGCCGTCGGCTATTCGGATCGCAGCTTAATGCGCGTCTTCACCCGCGTATCGACGAAGCGGCGCAGCTTTATGAGTCCGTCTTTGCTCAACTTACTTGAGAGGTAGCTGATCGTGTCATCGGCAATGGAGTCCGACTGCGCGCGCAGTTGAAGCAGCGTGTTCTGTGTTGCAAGCGAACGACCGGAGCCGCTGCGGGCCTCCTGCTCTTTTATTACGTTCACCTTTGCGTCCACCACGCCGATCCGCTGCTGATAGCTGGCGGCGGCTCCGAGGAGGGCGTTAACGTCCGCATCGCTGTCAAACCCTATCTGGTCAACGTAGGCACTAACATGACGTTTTTCAGGCGCGCTCTTAGGGCTTGAGATGAGCCGGAGCATCAGCGCGTAAGCCACGCGATCCGGGATCATCCCCGGTCTCTGCGCGCCGTCAATGACGGGCGGCTTGGTTGCTCCGGTGGCTGTTTTGAGGGTTGAGGTGTGGACGGCGACGGCAGTGAGAACTGCCACGGCGAGCAGAACGGCGAGCTTTTTCATGGATGTACTCCTTGGAGTGTTGGTTGTGAGAATCGGACGGCATTACCCGCTTGTACGAATGAGGGCGCGGAGTCTATGCTAAGTGAGCAGATAGTTCAAGGCTTTTTTGGCTTCGCTGGCAGGGGTTGTTATGGGCGATCTTGAGGCATATAAATCACGCTTCGATGAACGGGGTTGGCGTGTCTTTGTGGGCGCGCTTGAAGAGTCCCGCCTCCGTGGTCAGAATTATGTCTTCTTAGAGCACGTTATTAAAAGCCTAGCTAGTGAGGAGCGCGATCTTTTCGGCGTAGTGCTTCAGAGAGTCGGGGTCGTCCAGAGCACCTTCGATAAGCTGGTCGAGGAGCGCATTGATGCCAGCTCCCGGCACATAGGTCAAGAGACGCGGCTAGATAAGGGCGTCATCGAGATGTTAAAGCGCGCGTTAGGGTGGGCACAGTGGCGTGAGCGAGATCGGATCGGCTCCACGGACATCCTCGTAGCTTTATCGCAGGAGAAGCAGGGGCCATTTCTTGAAATATTCACCGCTCTAGGTGTCGAGCCGCTGACGGTCATCAAGGTGGTGCGAGACACTGCCGCCGAATATGAGCAACAGTCGCAGCAAGACAAGGCGGCACCGTCTATGGACGATGATTCCGCCCCTTACAAGAAGGGGGAGATCGTGCGTATTAGGAGCGGCGCGTTTAGTGCAATGACGGCGAAAGTGGCCGGAACTGATTTGGAGAGATCAATCGTTAAAGCGTCGGTAAGGATTTTCGGAGGATCAAGAATTATCGAGTTGGGGTTTTCCGACGTGGAGAAAATACCATTCGAGCTAGATTAATCTATTGTCTGGCTTTCTAAATTACAATCCGCTCGATCTCATCAAGATAGAGAAAATATCATTTGAGCGAACATAATGGCCATTATCGGTCCCGCTCTGTGTTTGAAGTTTGTCGGCGCTCGATGCGGCACTCTTTTTCGAGTACCAAAGCACAAGATGATGTACTTATACTTTGCGCCGTAAAGTGTACGTCGTGACAATTAGAGGGACTTCTTCACGAAAACATCAACCACAATCTATTGTGGTCATTCAAAGCTCGCCTGCACTCATTTAAAACGCAACTCTCAACTCTGAATCTAAAGCAGGATGGTAAAGCCCTCTTGCTCGAAATGGTGATCGTGTGTGAGCACTTCACTGACGCCATGCTCACGCATCGCCAGCATCGAAACGCAGTCCGTGAGGCTGTAACCTTTATCGGGGCGCGCTTCGTAAAATGTGAGTCCGTCGAGAAGAGAGTCGCGGGTGTGCGCCACGATTTCAATATCTCGATCTTCGACCACATCACGGACGGCTGCGGCTGCCAGCGGACGTGAGCGAAGGGAAGCGAAGTAGTTAAGCACCTCGACCAAGACTAGCTCTGAGGTGATGAACCGCGACCCGGCGAGGCGTCGGCGCACTTCCATAGCTTTAGCGTGCAACTGATCGGTCGGGTTAATAACTGCGATCCAAAAACTTGTGTCCGCGAATACGGGCGTCATCGCCGCGACGCTCCGTATAGGTAATGGTCAACATTAAGCGAGCCGTCAGGCGGGGCGTCCTCCCAAGTTTCGGATGGGGCTTGTGCGCTGCGCTCCTCGATCTTGTCCCAGATCGGCTTTCCTTCGTCGGCGGTGGATGTCTGCTTGTTCTCTGCCAAGAGTTTTTCCACTAACTCCCGTTGTTCTTCCGGCGGGAGTTTCCGCGCATCTTCAAGCACACTTTCTAAACTGCTCATTAGTGTCACCTCTGCCTCTTCATTTTTTATCGCTCAAACTCTCCAGTGTAGCGCTATCAGCGAATTCTGGGAGCGGCGGGGGAAATAGTGGCTTTGTATCATAGTCATCGTCGTGCGACGTTATCAGTGCTGGGCCAAGTGCCGTGGCTCGTGCTGTCGCCGGCTTTTCATTGTACCAGTGCCGCCATAGATAGAGCGGGCGACGATTCGTGATGATTGCAATCATATCGGGATCGCCTTCATTTTCACCGAGTCGCCGAACCTCGTCTGAGGTTAGCAACCTTCTGCGATGATCCGTCTGTGAGTACGTGTAGCTGGGCGCTAATTGCATACTGTCAGTCCGGGATACTTTGTCCACTGTGGTTGTGGTGTCGCCAAGTTCCCGCGAGATTTCTTCTGCGCTCTGGCCGGTGATTCCTGGCAAAATCAACTTCGACCGTAAATTAACGATGATCGTCTCGCCTCGCTCCGGGCCATAGAGAGCGCGAATCTGCGAAAGTGCCTGTACGCATACGACAAAGGCAAGGCCGCGTCCTCTCGCAATGGTGATGGTTGAATCGAAGCCCTGAATGACTCCGATAGAGGCGAACTCATCTAAAAAGAGAGTTACCGGAGTTGGCTTGTTGCTTAATTTACCTTCGGCGAGCTGGTCGAGTACCAGTGTGAAGAAGAGAGCGGAAAGCGGCTTGAGGTATCCTAAATCGCGCTCGTGTAGAACCCAATAAACTCCAACCGGCTGATGTTGCAGTTCCCTGAAATCTGGAGGCTGAAGGCTCGCGCTGGTGAATCTTTTTATCTTCTCGTCAGTCATCCAGCGCATTCGTGCGATAACGGAAGTGAGCATATCGCCTCTGACTTTGTCACTTGCTTTAGCCGCCGCGGATATAAGGTCGCGTGCAATCGGCGACGTGGATTTTTGCAAAGCTACGATCAGCGCATTCCCGTTCGGAGCATTGGTCAATATCGTGTAGGCCGTCGCCGGCGTCGGCTCTGGTTGCTCGGCTGTATGGGCGAATAGAGCACTTAGGATCGCTGCCTCTCCGTCTAGCCAGAATTGGTCAGTGCGCTTTGTCTGACCGCTCTCGATGATCGCGCGGGCAAGGCTATCTGCGAGACGTGCATCCGTCCGGCAAAGCGGAATCCAGTTTAGACATTCGCTCGCGTCTGGCTCTGTTGGCGCGTAACGTCGGACATGATCGTGAAAGCCGGAGGTCATCTCCCACAGTTCACCCTTTGGGTCCGTGCAAACAAAGCTGCTAGGAGTCCACGCGATGCTAGGCATGATAATGCTGCGTGTTTTGCCTGAGCCATTCGGCCCCAAGAGTAGAGTTTGTAGGACAGTGATCTCTCTTGGCAGTGCCACATAATGCTTGCCACTGTCGGGATGAGGCGCGAGGTAGATTGTGCCTGGCGGTAACAAGTTTCCAGATTGAAAAACGAGGTCAGAGTTCTTGGCGATCTCTCCGAAGCCGGCGCTGCCGTGATAGGTTGCTGGCGTGTTGTTCTTCTTAGCAGGCCAAAACATCCAAGCTAACCATAGAAGAGGGAGACCAAGAACGCCGAGACTCCATCCAAGAATCATGTATGTCTCTGGAGACCCGTCTCTCAACTTTATTCCAAGCGTGTTAGCCAGGGGCTGACCATCAATCCCAATGAATACCCCAAGCATGATGAGGAACAGGGCGAACACAAGAAATATTGATGATTTCATCGGTCTCTCTCCTCTATGCGTTCACGGTTGCGCTTACGTAGTCTCTCAGCTTGTTGTAGTGCTGCTCGACCTGCCTCAATCGTTCGCTGGCTTTGCTGAGTGAATCGGCTAATCTCTCGTTCTCCGCGCGTAAGGCTAGATTCTCCTGCTCCAGCCTCACCGCGTCGAGCGTGCGAAGTCTCCTGATCTCGGCCTGTAGCTGCTCGTTGATTTCCTCTAGGTCTCGCTTGGTGAGCGCCATAGTTTCGCCTCTCTCGCTCTGTGTGGTCTTTGGGGCTGATCGCGCGGCTGGCTCTCTGCGGCTTTGGCTTCTCTATACCCTGCGCGCTGGCCTTCCTGTATTCTCGCTTCTCGTCCTTCTTCGCCAGATGGTCACGTTCATATTGCTGGCCGTAATGCCGTCCGTAGTTTTTCGCCCATCGATCATCAAGGGTACGATACTCTTTCCGGTTTAGATGTAGCTTTCTATCATTCGTCTGGCGAGCATCAATCCAGATGTGAGCATGGGTATGCTCTGTATCTTGGTGAATTGCTGCGGCCGCGCGGGCGTGTGGGAAGTTCTCTTTAAGAAATTCTTTGACCTGTTTCCGCGCTTCCTGGGTATCCTCTTTTCTGTCCCAACTGAGGATGCAACGGTAATGGGTACGGGCCTCGCCGCCGCCGCGCGTGGGGCGTGATAGCTCCTCATCTTGTCGCGCCTCAGCGTATGAAAGAATATTGGTGCGCGTCTCGCGGTAGTCAGCCCCTTTTAGCTCGTCTAGGTTGTGCAGATAGATTCCGTTCTCGTCGCCATACGTCCCGCTCTCCCTAGTGATATAAGCAGAGTTTTTTCCGCTGGCGCTGGCGCGCGGCTTAGCTGTGAATTTGCAGACTGCTCCGCTCATTTGTTTCCGTTGCTCCCTCTGGTGACGGCGTGGAAGGCGTTGATCGCCGCGATGGTTAGGGAGAGTGATAAGGGCAGCGCAGCCCAAAGAATCGCTTGGTGAATCCAGTTCATGCTTTCATTCGTTCCTTAATAGCTCTGGCTGCTGCCCGCGTCTCAGCGATGGCATTTTCAATCTGCACTACCGAGATCGCGCCCGTCTGTTGGTGGAGCCGGGCGGCGATTTGGTTCAAATTGACTCCTGCCTTATGAATCTCGAATAGGAGCTGTGATAGCTCCTTTCGCTCCTCTTGGGTCGCTGGCTGGCCGTCCCGTGTACCTACGGCTACGAGGTAGCGGCTGATGGATCGCCCCGCCTTCACAGCTCTACTCTTGATCGCTTTCCACTCTTGATCTGTGGCTCTGATAGTCGTCCGGGATTTCTCACGCTCTGTCTCCGGCTTCGGTTTGCGACCGGGCTTTTGCCTCTCACTTTTTGTCACGCTCATGGATGGGACGGCTTTACCTTCAAGTGCAACTTACTTAGAAGTGCGGCTGATTTCGTCCTGACGCGCACAGCGCGGAGGGCAGGACGTGCGCCCTGCGTAGCGGGCGCACGGCATTTCGCGCTAGCGGAATGCGTATCCTGCCATCATTCTCTCACTCGCTGCTTTCCCTGTAAAGAGATTTCTTCCGCTACCTATCTCCCCAAAATGAACCCCTCGTCTCCTCAAATTGTGCCCCCGAGCTTGACTCCAAAATGTTTTTTACAGGCTGGTAGGCGGGGGCATCGCGCTTCTCGGCATAGTGGTTGCTGAGGCTAAAAGGCGTGGCTTAGGCCAGTATCAAAGATTGAGGTTTTTGAAAGAATGACTGAAAAGATGTTCCCCTGTCCGGCGTGTGGGACTCCATGCGCCTATGATGCGGTCGCCTGCCGTGTCTGTGATTGTCAAATTAAAAAGCGCAGAGATGATGCCTGGGAGAAAAAGAAATTCCTCTGGGCGATGGGGCTGGCACTGATCGTGATGGTAATCAGTGCCTACTTTACGTTCCTGCGCCCGCGAAGGTCGCCAGTTCCAGAGTCGGGGTTTCGTCCAAGTGCGGAATCTGCCCCAAGTCCTTTGCCTGGTGGTCAGCCAGCGCAGGAGACTAATCGAACTCGCAAGAAGCGATAGGTAAATTTGAGCTAGAGCGTGGCTGGCTGGGTGGTTCTGTAGAGTGACGCTACGCGGTCAGTGCAGGGACGGCTAACGCCGCACGCTCCGCGTTATTTTGGGAGCGTGCGGCGCTGGCCACTAACGCGATTTAGTTGAGCCGGGCGAGTGCTGCCCCGATGTCCCAATTTTCGCGTAAATCGGCTTTATAGATCGCCGTGTCCAGTTCGTGTAGAGCTGTCCTGAGAGCGGCGGAAATATCTTCCATTGTCTCAAGGTCTAGCAGACCATCATCCGCGCACCGAAGTGCGTAGCGAAGCTGCCTGCGTACCCTTTCACCTGCGGTTGTCTGGACAAGGGTTGAGGTGATAATGTGTGAATCTGACATTTGCTTCTCCTTTCGAGAGCTGAGAGTTGGGTTAATGTTTAAGGCCACCTGAGCGATTGCTGCGCTCAGGTGGCCTTGTTAATTACATCTCACCCTTTTTCTTTCCATGAACCTTTTCAACTAGCCATACTCTCTAGCCTCCATGAAAAGCGACAAGTCAGTTCACTTTTTTCTTTGGGCCTGGTACTTCCTTCTCGAACGCTAATACCTCACTGCGATAAACAAGATTTCTGCCAAACATCTCTACGGACCGGAGGCGACCGCGCTGAATCAGAGCGCGGATAGCTGCCCGTGACACGCCGCGGAGCCTCGCCGCTTCCGTCTGAGTGATTAAATCATCCAGATTGGCATCACCCTTCTTTTGGGTCTTTTTTGGCATTATGTATAATTATGTTTGACAAGTAGTATATAATTCCATAAGATTATCTTAACACAGGGCACATATTGCCGTGTTAGGTCAAATATGCGGGCTTGGGACTGGGAAGATAGCCAGATGCGAATATTTCTCGATATTGAGACATTGCCGCCGGCGAAAGATGATCCCTTAATCAGTGACCGGGTAGCTGCGTTGTCGGATGAGGATTTTCGTAAGCTAGCGTTAGATGGTGAATACGGACGTGTCCTGTGCATCGGCGTAGTGATTGAACACGACGGCCAGATAATTCACCGCGGAACACTTGGGCGTGATCGTGAGTCCCGGCGCTTTCACTTGGATGAGGCACGCACGCTCCGGTGCTTTTGGAAGCTGATTCATGATTTCAACTCACAGCGCGATCTCTTCATCGGTCACAATATTTTAGATTTTGATCTGCACTTCCTCTGTCAACGCTCAATTATCAGGCGAGTAAAGCCAAGTATAGAAGTTTGCTTCAAGCGATACTGCTCGCATCCTGTTTATGATGTGATGTGGGAATTTGAACACTGGAAGCGGCGCATTTCACTCGATGAGCTGGCGAAAATTCTAGGACTGAAAAGCTCAAAGGAAAACGGGATTAATGGGAGTCACGTTTTTGACTTCTTCCTAGAAGATCGCCATGAAGAGATAGCGGACTATTGTATGCGCGATGTGGAGCTAGTCAGAGATATTTACTACCGGATGAAGTTTCTTGAGTAAGTTGCAATCATGTTTATGATTCACAAAGTTACTATCTGTTGCTGGGCCTGCCGGCAGAAATTTTTAGTAAATCCCTGTCGCAAGAATAAAGCGAGATATTGTAGTAAGAGCTGCTGGAGGTCGGCGCGTGCAGCGAAGATGATGACTTTGCAATGTGAGTGGTGTAGCAAGGAATTTACTCTACGCGCCAAATTCAAGTGTCAGAATCGCCGATTTTGTACTGTATCTTGCGCGGCCAAATTTAGAGCCTCACAGCCACAATTTAAGGAGAAGGCAAAAGCATTCATTCGGGAAAGGGCGTTTCCAGAGAAGGACGCAGCGTTAGCTGCCAATACAGCGGACACAAAAACCCTACGGTGCGAATGGTGCCAGACTGAGTTTAGGACTTGGAAGAATCGGAATCATCGCTTTTGCAGTCGTTCCTGTGTGGGTAAATGGAAGTGGGCGCAGCCAGAGTTGAGGGAAAAATCTAAGACTTCTATGCAGCGCGCGATGACGCCAGAAAAGCGGGCTGCATCATCTTCGCGGATGAAGGCAAAGAATCCATCAACAAACCCTGCAACCAGAGATAAGATTAGTAAGTCTTTGCAGGGTCGCACCTTTCTTTCAAGAGGTGGTAACGGCCAGCGTACAGAGCCGCAGAAGCTGTTGGCACATGCGCTTGGCTGGAAGATGGAGCATCCGATCTGCACCGCGCCGGTGAAAGGTAAATTCCCTTCTCTCCCTCATTGCTACAAGGTGGATATAGCAGACTCGACCGTGAAGCTGGCAATAGAAGTTGATGGTCGTTCGCATAGGTCGCCACGCTGGAGATATTTGGACAAGCGGAAAGAAGAGATATTACGCGCTCTTGGGTGGAAGGTATTGAGGTTTGAGAATGAGCGCGTATTAGCTGACTTACAAGGTGTAGTAGCTGAAGTATCATCTTTCTTCACCTCTCTGCAAAACTAACGGAGGGCTTATGGAGGACGAAGAATTAAACGAGATCGAAGCTAGATCTGACGCAGCCGATATACCTCGCTTGGTTGATGAGATACGCCGGTTTCAACCAATCATTGAAGCTTCACGGCAGCTTGAGGAAGCTCGCTCAAGATCAGATTATGCCTTTAAGTTGCTAAGTCGGGCATCGGAAGAAGCTAAAAAGGCTGAGGCAAAATTGAGAGCGGCGCTCGCCGCTTTCTAAGAGACGCGCAGTACAGCGAATATATTGCCCGCGTGAATGTGCATGGTAGCCTATGAGCGGAAGGGCTGATTCAATTGAAATAAGGGAGGCACTTACAAATGTCCAGCGATAATCCTTATGATCCCTTTGGCTTTGGTGGATTCACCGCAGAGGCCATAAATGAAGCTGGGGGCAATACATCTATTGTCGCCAGTCAATTGCGAGAAAGAATCAAACAAGCTCTTAAATCTGACTCCCAAAAGATGAGCATTGCGCTAGAAGCAATTGCGAATGATCTCGGGTACTTGGGTATTTACGATTTCAAACTCGCTAATGACTTGCTCGATGAAATTGTGGCAGCATCACAACTAGGCTCCCTCGAAGACCCAACCGCCCGCGCATGTATATATCTGGCTCTTGCCTCAGTGAGTGATAGCATAGCCAGCCAACATATCTCGTTTGACGATCTAATTCTCCACAGAAACAGAGGAACTGACCCTAAAGAGCAAATTCCTGGGGCTGAACATGGACGCACGCTACACCTCTTAGAACTCGCCTTTGATGCGGCAAATGAGATTAATCCTGAGAGTTCTGATAAAGCTGAGTGGTTAATCGCCGTTGCGCGCCAAGCCATGAAAGTTGCTACGGATCGTGTTCCGCAAATTCTTGAAGAGGCGCGTAACGCTGCACGTGCGGCAACAGATGATATAAGCAATCTTCTCTCTGCAACGCTTCACGAAATAGCCAAGTCAATGCTCAGAGTGGATATAAATCGCGGCATCGAAATTACAGATGAAGCAATCACTGCGGCCAGCAAGGAGAATTACGGGTCGGTGACATCAGAGGAGCTGATCGAGATCGCTAAGACAATAGCTGAATTTGACCTCAAACGCGCTTTGGCTACTTTCAATAAGTCTATCCATGCTCTTAAAGGTAGGGGAAGTGATAGCGAGTCACAGCGGGTGTGCCGGAAATTAAGAATGGCACTTGAGGAATACGCGGCGCGAAACCCTCTCTACATACAAAATCTTCTTATCCAGGTCAGGGACTTAGAAGTGGAGTTATACAGTTCTTGAGTCAAGCCACTCATCAAGCGGGGGTTCTTTGAAAAATTCCCTGAGCCGGTCCAGATGACTCTCCTCCTCGTCGAAGTTGCTTAGTAATTGTCCTTTCAATTTCAACTTATAGACGCGACTGTTTTCGATTTCTAACCGTTCCTCTGCCGCTTTCGCTAAAAACGCCCTGTGAGCCTCTGGCTGCTCGTTTTGAAGCTGCCTATCCCTTCCCCTCAAATAATCATAATACGCTGGCTGTAGTGCCTCTCTACGCTGCTGGCGTGCCGTTTCGGCTTCTTTCTTGGCGATAGCCTTCTTGACTTCTTCCTCTTTGGCGATGGCCTCGATCATCGGTTCGGGTAGCTGGTGATTCTCTTTTATAGCTACGATCAGCCAAGCGGCGAGGTCTTTAATCTTGTTCGTGTTTCGATGAGGCAAAGCGCGTAGCTGAAGTTCGACCGCTCTCCGGTAATCTCGGACTAGCTCTCTGGCCGTGCCATCTACTATGTGAAATTTGATTAGCCTACTGACAAGCTGCTCGCTCTCCGGGTCGGCTTCATGGGGCGCGGTTGCCGGGCGCGGTTCGGACGTAGCTGGTGGCAAGAATGGGAGCGTTTCGCGGCTTGGTTTCGCGGCTTTCGTGGCTTGTGGTCGCTGAATAGTGCGGGGCTTCTTGCTGGCTTCTCTAAACTCGGCCTGTGCCTTGCGTCCGGGCGTGTAGAACATAAGCCAGTCCAATTCCCCTCCCTCGCTGCGCTGCTCCTGAAACTCGACCTTCGCCAAGTATCCAGATTTCAGATGCGGCGCGTGAACCTTGTACATCTGCTTACGGACGTGCTCCCAATCCAAATAGCGAGTCTGAGGCGCGCGGGTGCAAAAGTCAGAATAAGAAAGTCGCGCGCGTGGGCGCTCGTGCTTCAGAACGGCGTAAATCTGAAACCCTATCAGCTCGTAAAATCGCTGTGCTGCCGGTGGGAGGTCGCGCAAGTAATCATAATCTAGTGGGCGGGTCTGTGCTTCGTTCAGCACCTTCATGTAAATGTCATTCAGAATCAAAAAGATCGCGTTGGCTTTCCGTCCGTCTGGAAATCTCTCGCCCGTGAAGATAACGCTGTAGCGTGAGAATCCGGCTTCAATCGTGCGTTCTGTCCCGTCGCTTGCTTTGTAGCTGAGTTTTGCGCTGATGATTGCGCCGACGTTCTGCATGAGAGCCTTTTTGATGTCGTTCGCGTTCCCTCCCCCTCTGCGTGCTCCTAGCTCTC
>MWWF01000045.1_pt1 | contig 19759 bp, 12 predicted proteins | sample 1047351 | NCBI WGS metagenome assembly MWWF01 (sample SAMN06349970, study PRJNA376086) | soil metagenome | isolation source: MGM-3 sample Antarctic (ecotone) soil | place: Antarctica
GCCTTAACTCGCTTTTCCCTGTATTCTGTCACCAGTACAATTCTATCACCCTTGTAAAATATGGATGGATTCGCGTAGTATCTATAGGGGTTTCTTCCTCTCGCTATAATCTCGTTTTTAAGAAGCTCAGCGATTCCATTGAATACTGATTCTTTAGAGCTATATCCGGTAAATGCTTTACAGTCCTTTAAATCGAACAGTAATTCGTCATTGAATTTTGTGATACTCATAAAATACGACATGACTTTAAGAGCACATTTTGAGAGGTTAAAAAGGGCTTGTAGTTGCGAATGAAAAATTTTTACAAACTCTTCTTTATCAACTTCCTTCTTTATTCCAATGAAAAGTGAGTCGTCTATTTGTCCAGTTACATTATCGACAAGCATTTTGTCTTTGGGTCTCCCGATAGAAATCGATTTTGTACCCTTTGGGAACAACATATCAGGAATAAACGGATTTTCTCGATGCTGAGGAAAATCGCTAATTTTTACCTCATTGTTCATACTCTCAGTCCAATTTCAGTGCATTGAATTTGTTCTGCAAGTCTAACACTATTATCTCATCAGTCCAAAAATTGTTCACTTTTTTTGGACTGATAGTCAATGAAACGTGGACTCTTGGTATAGAAAACATGGACTCATAGGACTCATAACTATTTGATTATCAGTACATGTTTTTTGCCCTCTATCTACATCTATAATATGGTGGTTATTTCTTCCTCTTTCCGACAATCGGAGGAAAGACAGCGTTTTAAGCCCTAAAAAGACGACCGTAGGGAGGTTTTTAGGGCTTAAACATGGCTGGCTACTCAACAGGCAAGTTAACAATCGGGCGCAACCAGTCAGGCAGTTACCGAAATTGTTAATCGTCGGTTAACTGGAAAAGGGGAAAGGAGCCTAATGAGGGGGGTGAATGCTGCGCAGCGGCATTCCGGCTTGCTCTTTATAAGACCGCTTTATATTTCGCATTAGTTAGATCGTCAGATCATCAGATATGTACCAAAACACTCTGACAGGCTCAAATTTATATTTAGGATATTTTGCTTGTAGAGCTGCTTGTAGTGATCTAGCCTGTTGTGCGCTCAGATACCTTCCATCAAAAGGGACGGCTCTTATGAATCCACTTTCGATCTCTTCTATACTACTAATAGCATAAGGTTCATCGTACATGCCGGATACGGTTACTATGTATTTATGATTTTCCATCGTCCTAAAAGTTGAGATTGGTTATTCTTTAGCGTCAGGTAAGTTTGCAGTACACACTCTTTCGTAACATTCATATGGAAACCTTTTGGTTTATAGCCTTAGTAATACTCGCTTACTACATATTTAACTTAGAGGATAGATCAAAAGATGGTGGGTCATCTTCTCGAAAGTTAACCATAGCATACCTCGTATGGGCTGTCATCAACTTAGTTATGCTTTTAGTCTCTAACGGTGATGGGGATGATTTTTGGCCTTCTGGAGGTTCTAAAAGTGTTAATGACTACGATTTAAGTGAGTTTATGGTATATGTTTTTGGGCCACTCGTTTTTGGCTTTGCTCGTGGTAGTATGATGCGCTTCAAATAATAAAAGGAGTCTGCGACGCTGTGTACAGTAGTTGGGGCTTACCGTCCCAAACCGAACTCTTTATCCTTTTGCATTACGGTTGACGCTATGTAGTTTTATAGGCTAAACACTTGTAAAATGGGCCTTTTTAATTGGTTACTTAAAAACGGACCGGGGTCACCCGGTAGTACAGCTTCTGCATTCGTAAAGCTCTATGAACAAGCTGGAAGTGTAGATCACGACAAAGATTGGGAGAACATATTTTCCATGATTTTTGCGGCACGTTATCTTTCTTTCCAAAGAATGGGATTTCCGGGTGGATGCCGCTTAGCTGAAGTAGATGCAGATTATATTATTAAAAGCTCAAAAGGGGATCTGCCATTGTTCATCTATACAATGATGCGTCACGAAACCTCGTCATTCAGAGAAAGTGTATCAGACCATTATTTTGATGTAACCCAAGCGATATACGATGTGGTCAAGAAGAACAAACCCACAGCGATAAAATATGACTTGCAGTTCTTCCAGAAGTTAGCTCAACTGTAGCAAAGCCATCAACGTACTTGGGGGCTTACTCATAAAACTGTTTGGTACTCCCTACGGTCGTAGTGTAGTATTGATAGGTTTTTTTCAGGCATTGTCACCCCTAACTGTACATAAAGCTGAACTTGAAAAGGGAAGAAAAAATGCAATTGCCAGAAACGTACTTTGTCAATTAGTCAACTTGTCACGTCAGAGAAAACAAGTGCCGACCAAACGGAACTCAATTTTAGGTAGCAAGATGTGTTTTTGTCCGGACAAAAACTCCCCAGGCGCATTGATCGCTGGGGGTTTCTCGGCCTCCGGAGTCGGCCGATCTAAGGGCAGACTTAAATCTGCCATCTTGTTTTTATCCCCTTTTCAACCTTTCGATGCTGGCCATCAGCTGCGGCCTTGTAATAAAGCCCAAAAGTTCTTTCTAAGCCACTTTCACCCTTTACGTCCAGTTAGGGGTGCTCTATGCCTGAAAAAAACCTATTACTACTTACACCCCGACCGTAGGGAGGACCGCTTTACTAAAAATACAGACAAAGCGATTCATCCACGATCAGAAAGGTGACCAGCTTACTTAGATTGTAGGATTGATCCCCTATCTGGACAAACTCGTGTCCAAACGACCAGATAGTACTACTGTTATGAAGCTTATTATCATCAAATCGGTAGACTTGGATTTCCTTTAAGTTATTCTCGGCTATTAGTGCCTGGAGTCTATCAACTGTAGCTTGTCCTGGTAGCATGTCTTTAATTTAAAAAGCCCCGATCTGGCTTAGAGCTATCAAGATCGGGGCGCAAGTACGGTTAGTACGTGCATCAGCCTATCCCTGCCCGGTTGCTCCTCAGCAGGGCCGACGTCCGTTTCAGCTAATATCTTTGTTTAATTAGCCTTTGCTTTTGGTACAGCATGGCCGATTAATTGAGTTCTGTATGGCTCTTCCTGTTCAGAAGCCGTGATAATGACCTCGGCTGAGAATTGTGAAAACTTGTCCTTTTTGTCGGCAGTGTCTTTCCAAATAATTCGATCATTTAGCACATAAACGTTCGTAGTACCACTTTTTAAGACCGTTATAAGGTTTTTATCCTTTAAATAGCCTATCGAGTTACGAATAGTACGTTCGGCCAAATTTAAGCCCTTAGACATCGTAGAATAGCTTGCTAAAAGAGCATTTCTCTTGTCAGCTTTTTCAATCAACCAGGTGAACACCTTCAAAGCAGTTGGATAGTCATCAATTAGTGTTCTGAACGTTGCCCAATGCTGATCGTAAATCTGTGAAAAGCCTGTATTGACCAACCTAAGATCACCAGTTGGATCGGCCTGTACTCTCGTGTTTGGTGTCATTGCTGTATCTGCCGGTTATGCGGCAATTATATGCACAAAATTTGAATTTTGATTCCAAAATTTGGAATTAATATTCACAAAAGTGCTTTTATACCGGCATCCCTATGGTGCCGGTATACCGGCATTTTCTATATGCCGGTATCAATCTTATAACTTACTGATTGTCAATTATTTATCTTCCTCCCCTCTAAGTCTGAAAATACCGGTTTATAATCGGTATTTTCAAGTACTACTACTGTGAGCGTAGCGAACTCCACTTTTGCGACGATAGGAGCAAAACCGGCCGTTTATAGCAAGCAGGCGGAAAGCGGGACGACGGACAAACCGACCGATAGGGAGAGTTTGCGCCGACGTATCCGCTGACGTTTGCGCAGCTATAAACATGGCTGGCTTCTTATAACGCAAGTTAACAATCGTGTCTAGACAATCAGCCTGATAAGTCTACTTGTTAACTGACAGTTAATCGGAAAGTGGTCTGATTGGTTGGAAAGGGGGTTGAATGCTGCGTATGCGGCATTCCGGCTCGCTCTTTATAAGACCGCTTTATATTTCGCATTAGTTAGATCGTCAGATCATCAGATATGTACCAAAACACTCTGACAGGCTCAAATTTATATTTAGGATATTTTGCTTGTAGAGCTGCTTGTAGTGATCTAGCCTGTTGTGCGCTCAGATACCTTCCATCAAAAGGGACGGCTCTTATGAATCCACTTTCGATCTCTTCTATACTACTAATAGCATAAGGTTCATCGTACATGCCGGATACGGTTACTATGTATTTATGATTTTCCATCGTCCTAAAAGTTGAGATTGGTTATTCTTTAGCGTCAGGTAAGTTTGCAGTACACACTCTTTCGTAACATTCATATGGAAACCTTTTGGTTTATAGCCTTAGTAATACTCGCTTACTACATATTTAACTTAGAGGATAGATCAAAAGATGGTGGGTCATCTTCTCGAAAGTTAACCATAGCATACCTCGTATGGGCTGTCATCAACTTAGTTATGCTTTTAGTCTCTAACGGTGATGGGGATGATTTTTGGCCTTCTGGAGGTTCTAAAAGTGTTAATGACTACGATTTAAGTGAGTTTATGGTATATGTTTTTGGGCCACTCGTTTTTGGCTTTGCTCGTGGTAGTATGATGCGCTTCAAATAATAAAAGGAGTCTGCGACGCTGTGTACAGTAGTTGGGGCTTACCGTCCCAAACCGAACTCTTTATCCTTTTGCATTACGGTTGACGCTATGTAGTTTTATAGGCTAAACACTTGTAAAATGGGCCTTTTTAATTGGTTACTTAAAAACGGACCGGGGTCACCCGGTAGTACAGCTTCTGCATTCGTAAAGCTCTATGAACAAGCTGGAAGTGTAGATCACGACAAAGATTGGGAGAACATATTTTCCATGATTTTTGCGGCACGTTATCTTTCTTTCCAAAGAATGGGATTTCCGGGTGGATGCCGCTTAGCTGAAGTAGATGCAGATTATATTATTAAAAGCTCAAAAGGGGATCTGCCATTGTTCATCTATACAATGATGCGTCACGAAACCTCGTCATTCAGAGAAAGTGTATCAGACCATTATTTTGATGTAACCCAAGCGATATACGATGTGGTCAAGAAGAACAAACCCACAGCGATAAAATATGACTTGCAGTTCTTCCAGAAGTTAGCTCAACTGTAGCAAAGCCATCAACGTACTTGGGGGCTTACTCATAAAACTGTTTGGTACTCCCTACGGTCGTAGTGTAGTATTGATAGGTTTTTTTCAGGCATTGTCACCCCTAACTGTACATAAAGCTGAACTTGAAAAGGGAAGAAAAAATGCAATTGCCAGAAACGTACTTTGTCAATTAGTCAACTTGTCACGTCAGAGAAAACAAGTGCCGACCAAACGGAACTCAATTTTAGGTAGCAAGATGTGTTTTTGTCCGGACAAAAACTCCCCAGGCGCATTGATCGCTGGGGGTTTCTCGGCCTCCGGAGTCGGCCGATCTAAGGGCAGACTTAAATCTGCCATCTTGTTTTTATCCCCTTTTCAACCTTTCGATGCTGGCCATCAGCTGCGGCCTTGTAATAAAGCCCAAAAGTTCTTTCTAAGCCACTTTCACCCTTTACGTCCAGTTAGGGGTGCTCTATGCCTGAAAAAAACCTATTACTACTTACACCCCGACCGTAGGGAGGACCGCTTTACTAAAAATACAGACAAAGCGATTCATCCACGATCAGAAAGGTGACCAGCTTACTTAGATTGTAGGATTGATCCCCTATCTGGACAAACTCGTGTCCAAACGACCAGATAGTACTACTGTTATGAAGCTTATTATCATCAAATCGGTAGACTTGGATTTCCTTTAAGTTATTCTCGGCTATTAGTGCCTGGAGTCTATCAACTGTAGCTTGTCCTGGTAGCATGTCTTTAATTTAAAAAGCCCCGATCTGGCTTAGAGCTATCAAGATCGGGGCGCAAGTACGGTTAGTACGTGCATCAGCCTATCCCTGCCCGGTTGCTCCTCAGCAGGGCCGACGTCCGTTTCAGCTAATATCTTTGTTTAATTAGCCTTTGCTTTTGGTACAGCATGGCCGATTAATTGAGTTCTGTATGGCTCTTCCTGTTCAGAAGCCGTGATAATGACCTCGGCTGAGAATTGTGAAAACTTGTCCTTTTTGTCGGCAGTGTCTTTCCAAATAATTCGATCATTTAGCACATAAACGTTCGTAGTACCACTTTTTAAGACCGTTATAAGGTTTTTATCCTTTAAATAGCCTATCGAGTTACGAATAGTACGTTCGGCCAAATTTAAGCCCTTAGACATCGTAGAATAGCTTGCTAAAAGAGCATTTCTCTTGTCAGCTTTTTCAATCAACCAGGTGAACACCTTCAAAGCAGTTGGATAGTCATCAATTAGTGTTCTGAACGTTGCCCAATGCTGATCGTAAATCTGTGAAAAGCCTGTATTGACCAACCTAAGATCACCAGTTGGATCGGCCTGTACTCTCGTGTTTGGTGTCATTGCTGTATCTGCCGGTTATGCGGCAATTATATGCACAAAATTTGAATTTTGATTCCAAAATTTGGAATTAATATTCACAAAAGTGCTTTTATACCGGCATCCCTATGGTGCCGGTATACCGGCATTTTCTATATGCCGGTATCAATCTTATAACTTACTGATTGTCAATTATTTATCTTCCTCCCCTCTAAGTCTGAAAATACCGGTTTATAATCGGTATTTTCAAGTACTACTACTGTGAGCGTAGCGAACTCCACTTTTGCGACGATAGGAGCAAAACCGGCCGTTTATAGCAAGCAGGCGGAAAGCGGGACGACGGACAAACCGACCGATAGGGAGAGTTTGCGCCGACGTATCCGCTGACGTTTGCGCAGCTATAAACATGGCTGGCTTCTTATAACGCAAGTTAACAATCGTGTCTAGACAATCAGCCTGATAAGTCTACTTGTTAACTGACAGTTAATCGGAAAGTGGTCTGATTGGTTGGAAAGGGGGTTGAATGCTGCGTATGCGGCATTCCGGCTCGCTCTTTGCAAGACTACTCTGCGCACACCCTCCCGGATGGATGGCAAGTACTGTCTTGTACGAAGTTTCTATAGCTCACTACAACCTTTCTCAATTGAACCAACTCTTGAGAGTATAAAAGCCAACTATGAAAGCTATTCTGTTACTGACCTGCATAAGTTGTCTTGTCTTTTCCAGTTGTTCTTCTAAAATGGAACTCCTACCAGCAGATACCTGGTCGGAAGGTTGTGCTGAGTTTACTCCTTCTCAGGGAGCCTATAGGCTCATTGGTCTCTGTTGTACGAGCATTGCCTTCCCTGAAATTAAACTGGACAAGGGACGGGCGTTCTCTGTTAAAGCGACTTATTACACATTTAACGGTGCTGGTATAATAAATTTTCCACTAACTGTGAACGGGCAGCTATCGAACGATGGAAGTACATTAACACTCAAATACTCGATCAATTCCACTTTGACTGTACATACTCTCAAGCTTGGCCGTGCTACAGTTTCTTGCGATTGTGGCTGTGATTAGTCTTAGAATGGGGAGTCTGAGCTTTACATAATCGCTACTTATACAACACCTTTCCAACCGTCATAAGTGGCAAAGGGTCTTTGATCTAAATATGCTACAATGAAATCTGTCCTTCTCTTCTCTTTCTTGTTATTCGCTGCCTGTCATAAAGAGGCCACACCAGATTGCGGCTGTAGGAGTTCTGCGAACAAGCTACTTACCGATGTCTTGGGGGTTTATAATGACAGAGGATCTATTACCACACTAAGCCCAAGTAAACAGTATACGGGCGAGTATACGTTATCTTGCAATCCTAATTTCGTTAATGGTAAAGTGACCAACAGAGATACTGTGGTACTTAGTGGAATTTCATATCCTGCGTGTTATTCGGCATCCGATATTCTCGTTGAACATCCAGGAGTAATTGAATTAACAGCAATTCGAAAAAGATAGTCTTTTGGACAGTGGCTGATCTCGGAATATTCTCATAACATAATTCAAGTTATACAACACACCTAATTGAAATACAATGCCTGGCTACTTCGATCAGTAGTCAGGCATTGACTTTTTCCCTGTTAATCGGAGTCTGCGACGCTGTGTTAGTGATTGGGGCTTACTGCCCCAAACCCCGTAGGTTTTTTCAGGCATAAAGCACCCCTAACTGTACGGGGATGGGGACTTGGCACACCAGCCAAAATTTATAAAAGGGGTAAAAATGGAAATCGTCTGTAAACACTGTTCTAAGCCCTTTGAAGGCCGCAAGGATGCCTTGTACTGTTCGGATGCGTGCCGAAAGGCTCACAAGCGAAATACGGGCCTTGCTGAACCTGATTTACAGACGCAGCCTGAAGTTGAGCAGTTAAGAGCTGATTTAGAAGCCAGCCGATACAAGGCCGGCATCATCGAGGAAATGTTGATGGAATTTCTCCGAGACCACCCCCACTTGGTGGCCACCATCACGGGCGACTACTTCGGCCGGATCATCGAGCGACGGTGGAGCCAGGGAGAGACCCAGCAACTCAAAAAGCATTATAACTACCATCCTGATGGCGGACAGATTGCGGACAAATAGCCCGGACTCTGTTTTTAGCAAGATGTGTTTTGCGTGCCGCAAAACCTGCCCACGCTATGGCGATGGGTCAGCATCTTGTGACATCGTAACAATGTGGAATTTGCCTCCCTCCGTACAGTTAGGGGTGACCTATGCCTGAAAAAACCTCGTGGCCGTAGGACACGGAAGGGAATAGCCATGAAGCTGGCCCAGTTGTGACGTACCGTCACGGATTTTTTTTCATGGCCCCCACTCAAAGAGTCAGACAAGAACGCAGGCTTGGGCTTTGTGGCCCCTAAATGGACTCTTTGAGTGGGGGCCATGAAAAAAAATCCCGTGGCCGTAGGACACGAAGAAGCCCCCGGAGGCTTCAAGCTATCAATCCGGGGGCTTTACGACTCTCGTCGTGGGTCGGCCTATCCTCAATGGTTGTATCCCTACAGAGCCATACTTTACGTTCGGCACGTTCTTCTGGCCTATCCCTGGTGAGATGCATCTCTAGCAGAGCTCACGTCCGTTTCAGCCAATATTTTGCTGTTAGACTGGTTTCTTGCTTTCAAACAAGTCTAGCTGATTAACATTCTCGAGCGCCTTAACTCGCTTTTCCCTGTATTCTGTCACCAGTACAATTCTATCACCCTTGTAAAATATGGATGGATTCGCGTAGTATCTATAGGGGTTTCTTCCTCTCGCTATAATCTCGTTTTTAAGAAGCTCAGCGATTCCATTGAATACTGATTCTTTAGAGCTATATCCGGTAAATGCTTTACAGTCCTTTAAATCGAACAGTAATTCGTCATTGAATTTTGTGATACTCATAAAATACGACATGACTTTAAGAGCACATTTTGAGAGGTTAAAAAGGGCTTGTAGTTGCGAATGAAAAATTTTTACAAACTCTTCTTTATCAACTTCCTTCTTTATTCCAATGAAAAGTGAGTCGTCTATTTGTCCAGTTACATTATCGACAAGCATTTTGTCTTTGGGTCTCCCGATAGAAATCGATTTTGTACCCTTTGGGAACAACATATCAGGAATAAACGGATTTTCTCGATGCTGAGGAAAATCGCTAATTTTTACCTCATTGTTCATACTCTCAGTCCAATTTCAGTGCATTGAATTTGTTCTGCAAGTCTAACACTATTATCTCATCAGTCCAAAAATTGTTCACTTTTTTTGGACTGATAGTCAATGAAACGTGGACTCTTGGTATAGAAAACATGGACTCATAGGACTCATAACTATTTGATTATCAGTACATGTTTTTTGCCCTCTATCTACATCTATAATATGGTGGTTATTTCTTCCTCTTTCCGACAATCGGAGGAAAGACAGCGTTTTAAGCCCTAAAAAGACGACCGTAGGGAGGTTTTTAGGGCTTAAACATGGCTGGCTACTCAACAGGCAAGTTAACAATCGGGCGCAACCAGTCAGGCAGTTACCGAAATTGTTAATCGTCGGTTAACTGGAAAAGGGGAAAGGAGCCTAATGAGGGGGGTGAATGCTGCGCAGCGGCATTCCGGCTTGCTCTTTATAAGACCGCTTTATATTTCGCATTAGTTAGATCGTCAGATCATCAGATATGTACCAAAACACTCTGACAGGCTCAAATTTATATTTAGGATATTTTGCTTGTAGAGCTGCTTGTAGTGATCTAGCCTGTTGTGCGCTCAGATACCTTCCATCAAAAGGGACGGCTCTTATGAATCCACTTTCGATCTCTTCTATACTACTAATAGCATAAGGTTCATCGTACATGCCGGATACGGTTACTATGTATTTATGATTTTCCATCGTCCTAAAAGTTGAGATTGGTTATTCTTTAGCGTCAGGTAAGTTTGCAGTACACACTCTTTCGTAACATTCATATGGAAACCTTTTGGTTTATAGCCTTAGTAATACTCGCTTACTACATATTTAACTTAGAGGATAGATCAAAAGATGGTGGGTCATCTTCTCGAAAGTTAACCATAGCATACCTCGTATGGGCTGTCATCAACTTAGTTATGCTTTTAGTCTCTAACGGTGATGGGGATGATTTTTGGCCTTCTGGAGGTTCTAAAAGTGTTAATGACTACGATTTAAGTGAGTTTATGGTATATGTTTTTGGGCCACTCGTTTTTGGCTTTGCTCGTGGTAGTATGATGCGCTTCAAATAATAAAAGGAGTCTGCGACGCTGTGTACAGTAGTTGGGGCTTACCGTCCCAAACCGAACTCTTTATCCTTTTGCATTACGGTTGACGCTATGTAGTTTTATAGGCTAAACACTTGTAAAATGGGCCTTTTTAATTGGTTACTTAAAAACGGACCGGGGTCACCCGGTAGTACAGCTTCTGCATTCGTAAAGCTCTATGAACAAGCTGGAAGTGTAGATCACGACAAAGATTGGGAGAACATATTTTCCATGATTTTTGCGGCACGTTATCTTTCTTTCCAAAGAATGGGATTTCCGGGTGGATGCCGCTTAGCTGAAGTAGATGCAGATTATATTATTAAAAGCTCAAAAGGGGATCTGCCATTGTTCATCTATACAATGATGCGTCACGAAACCTCGTCATTCAGAGAAAGTGTATCAGACCATTATTTTGATGTAACCCAAGCGATATACGATGTGGTCAAGAAGAACAAACCCACAGCGATAAAATATGACTTGCAGTTCTTCCAGAAGTTAGCTCAACTGTAGCAAAGCCATCAACGTACTTGGGGGCTTACTCATAAAACTGTTTGGTACTCCCTACGGTCGTAGTGTAGTATTGATAGGTTTTTTTCAGGCATTGTCACCCCTAACTGTACATAAAGCTGAACTTGAAAAGGGAAGAAAAAATGCAATTGCCAGAAACGTACTTTGTCAATTAGTCAACTTGTCACGTCAGAGAAAACAAGTGCCGACCAAACGGAACTCAATTTTAGGTAGCAAGATGTGTTTTTGTCCGGACAAAAACTCCCCAGGCGCATTGATCGCTGGGGGTTTCTCGGCCTCCGGAGTCGGCCGATCTAAGGGCAGACTTAAATCTGCCATCTTGTTTTTATCCCCTTTTCAACCTTTCGATGCTGGCCATCAGCTGCGGCCTTGTAATAAAGCCCAAAAGTTCTTTCTAAGCCACTTTCACCCTTTACGTCCAGTTAGGGGTGCTCTATGCCTGAAAAAAACCTATTACTACTTACACCCCGACCGTAGGGAGGACCGCTTTACTAAAAATACAGACAAAGCGATTCATCCACGATCAGAAAGGTGACCAGCTTACTTAGATTGTAGGATTGATCCCCTATCTGGACAAACTCGTGTCCAAACGACCAGATAGTACTACTGTTATGAAGCTTATTATCATCAAATCGGTAGACTTGGATTTCCTTTAAGTTATTCTCGGCTATTAGTGCCTGGAGTCTATCAACTGTAGCTTGTCCTGGTAGCATGTCTTTAATTTAAAAAGCCCCGATCTGGCTTAGAGCTATCAAGATCGGGGCGCAAGTACGGTTAGTACGTGCATCAGCCTATCCCTGCCCGGTTGCTCCTCAGCAGGGCCGACGTCCGTTTCAGCTAATATCTTTGTTTAATTAGCCTTTGCTTTTGGTACAGCATGGCCGATTAATTGAGTTCTGTATGGCTCTTCCTGTTCAGAAGCCGTGATAATGACCTCGGCTGAGAATTGTGAAAACTTGTCCTTTTTGTCGGCAGTGTCTTTCCAAATAATTCGATCATTTAGCACATAAACGTTCGTAGTACCACTTTTTAAGACCGTTATAAGGTTTTTATCCTTTAAATAGCCTATCGAGTTACGAATAGTACGTTCGGCCAAATTTAAGCCCTTAGACATCGTAGAATAGCTTGCTAAAAGAGCATTTCTCTTGTCAGCTTTTTCAATCAACCAGGTGAACACCTTCAAAGCAGTTGGATAGTCATCAATTAGTGTTCTGAACGTTGCCCAATGCTGATCGTAAATCTGTGAAAAGCCTGTATTGACCAACCTAAGATCACCAGTTGGATCGGCCTGTACTCTCGTGTTTGGTGTCATTGCTGTATCTGCCGGTTATGCGGCAATTATATGCACAAAATTTGAATTTTGATTCCAAAATTTGGAATTAATATTCACAAAAGTGCTTTTATACCGGCATCCCTATGGTGCCGGTATACCGGCATTTTCTATATGCCGGTATCAATCTTATAACTTACTGATTGTCAATTATTTATCTTCCTCCCCTCTAAGTCTGAAAATACCGGTTTATAATCGGTATTTTCAAGTACTACTACTGTGAGCGTAGCGAACTCCACTTTTGCGACGATAGGAGCAAAACCGGCCGTTTATAGCAAGCAGGCGGAAAGCGGGACGACGGACAAACCGACCGATAGGGAGAGTTTGCGCCGACGTATCCGCTGACGTTTGCGCAGCTATAAACATGGCTGGCTTCTTATAACGCAAGTTAACAATCGTGTCTAGACAATCAGCCTGATAAGTCTACTTGTTAACTGACAGTTAATCGGAAAGTGGTCTGATTGGTTGGAAAGGGGGTTGAATGCTGCGTATGCGGCATTCCGGCTCGCTCTTTATAAGACCGCTTTATATTTCGCATTAGTTAGATCGTCAGATCATCAGATATGTACCAAAACACTCTGACAGGCTCAAATTTATATTTAGGATATTTTGCTTGTAGAGCTGCTTGTAGTGATCTAGCCTGTTGTGCGCTCAGATACCTTCCATCAAAAGGGACGGCTCTTATGAATCCACTTTCGATCTCTTCTATACTACTAATAGCATAAGGTTCATCGTACATGCCGGATACGGTTACTATGTATTTATGATTTTCCATCGTCCTAAAAGTTGAGATTGGTTATTCTTTAGCGTCAGGTAAGTTTGCAGTACACACTCTTTCGTAACATTCATATGGAAACCTTTTGGTTTATAGCCTTAGTAATACTCGCTTACTACATATTTAACTTAGAGGATAGATCAAAAGATGGTGGGTCATCTTCTCGAAAGTTAACCATAGCATACCTCGTATGGGCTGTCATCAACTTAGTTATGCTTTTAGTCTCTAACGGTGATGGGGATGATTTTTGGCCTTCTGGAGGTTCTAAAAGTGTTAATGACTACGATTTAAGTGAGTTTATGGTATATGTTTTTGGGCCACTCGTTTTTGGCTTTGCTCGTGGTAGTATGATGCGCTTCAAATAATAAAAGGAGTCTGCGACGCTGTGTACAGTAGTTGGGGCTTACCGTCCCAAACCGAACTCTTTATCCTTTTGCATTACGGTTGACGCTATGTAGTTTTATAGGCTAAACACTTGTAAAATGGGCCTTTTTAATTGGTTACTTAAAAACGGACCGGGGTCACCCGGTAGTACAGCTTCTGCATTCGTAAAGCTCTATGAACAAGCTGGAAGTGTAGATCACGACAAAGATTGGGAGAACATATTTTCCATGATTTTTGCGGCACGTTATCTTTCTTTCCAAAGAATGGGATTTCCGGGTGGATGCCGCTTAGCTGAAGTAGATGCAGATTATATTATTAAAAGCTCAAAAGGGGATCTGCCATTGTTCATCTATACAATGATGCGTCACGAAACCTCGTCATTCAGAGAAAGTGTATCAGACCATTATTTTGATGTAACCCAAGCGATATACGATGTGGTCAAGAAGAACAAACCCACAGCGATAAAATATGACTTGCAGTTCTTCCAGAAGTTAGCTCAACTGTAGCAAAGCCATCAACGTACTTGGGGGCTTACTCATAAAACTGTTTGGTACTCCCTACGGTCGTAGTGTAGTATTGATAGGTTTTTTTCAGGCATTGTCACCCCTAACTGTACATAAAGCTGAACTTGAAAAGGGAAGAAAAAATGCAATTGCCAGAAACGTACTTTGTCAATTAGTCAACTTGTCACGTCAGAGAAAACAAGTGCCGACCAAACGGAACTCAATTTTAGGTAGCAAGATGTGTTTTTGTCCGGACAAAAACTCCCCAGGCGCATTGATCGCTGGGGGTTTCTCGGCCTCCGGAGTCGGCCGATCTAAGGGCAGACTTAAATCTGCCATCTTGTTTTTATCCCCTTTTCAACCTTTCGATGCTGGCCATCAGCTGCGGCCTTGTAATAAAGCCCAAAAGTTCTTTCTAAGCCACTTTCACCCTTTACGTCCAGTTAGGGGTGCTCTATGCCTGAAAAAAACCTATTACTACTTACACCCCGACCGTAGGGAGGACCGCTTTACTAAAAATACAGACAAAGCGATTCATCCACGATCAGAAAGGTGACCAGCTTACTTAGATTGTAGGATTGATCCCCTATCTGGACAAACTCGTGTCCAAACGACCAGATAGTACTACTGTTATGAAGCTTATTATCATCAAATCGGTAGACTTGGATTTCCTTTAAGTTATTCTCGGCTATTAGTGCCTGGAGTCTATCAACTGTAGCTTGTCCTGGTAGCATGTCTTTAATTTAAAAAGCCCCGATCTGGCTTAGAGCTATCAAGATCGGGGCGCAAGTACGGTTAGTACGTGCATCAGCCTATCCCTGCCCGGTTGCTCCTCAGCAGGGCCGACGTCCGTTTCAGCTAATATCTTTGTTTAATTAGCCTTTGCTTTTGGTACAGCATGGCCGATTAATTGAGTTCTGTATGGCTCTTCCTGTTCAGAAGCCGTGATAATGACCTCGGCTGAGAATTGTGAAAACTTGTCCTTTTTGTCGGCAGTGTCTTTCCAAATAATTCGATCATTTAGCACATAAACGTTCGTAGTACCACTTTTTAAGACCGTTATAAGGTTTTTATCCTTTAAATAGCCTATCGAGTTACGAATAGTACGTTCGGCCAAATTTAAGCCCTTAGACATCGTAGAATAGCTTGCTAAAAGAGCATTTCTCTTGTCAGCTTTTTCAATCAACCAGGTGAACACCTTCAAAGCAGTTGGATAGTCATCAATTAGTGTTCTGAACGTTGCCCAATGCTGATCGTAAATCTGTGAAAAGCCTGTATTGACCAACCTAAGATCACCAGTTGGATCGGCCTGTACTCTCGTGTTTGGTGTCATTGCTGTATCTGCCGGTTATGCGGCAATTATATGCACAAAATTTGAATTTTGATTCCAAAATTTGGAATTAATATTCACAAAAGTGCTTTTATACCGGCATCCCTATGGTGCCGGTATACCGGCATTTTCTATATGCCGGTATCAATCTTATAACTTACTGATTGTCAATTATTTATCTTCCTCCCCTCTAAGTCTGAAAATACCGGTTTATAATCGGTATTTTCAAGTACTACTACTGTGAGCGTAGCGAACTCCACTTTTGCGACGATAGGAGCAAAACCGGCCGTTTATAGCAAGCAGGCGGAAAGCGGGACGACGGACAAACCGACCGATAGGGAGAGTTTGCGCCGACGTATCCGCTGACGTTTGCGCAGCTATAAACATGGCTGGCTTCTTATAACGCAAGTTAACAATCGTGTCTAGACAATCAGCCTGATAAGTCTACTTGTTAACTGACAGTTAATCGGAAAGTGGTCTGATTGGTTGGAAAGGGGGTTGAATGCTGCGTATGCGGCATTCCGGCTCGCTCTTTGCAAGACTACTCTGCGCACACCCTCCCGGATGGATGGCAAGTACTGTCTTGTACGAAGTTTCTATAGCTCACTACAACCTTTCTCAATTGAACCAACTCTTGAGAGTATAAAAGCCAACTATGAAAGCTATTCTGTTACTGACCTGCATAAGTTGTCTTGTCTTTTCCAGTTGTTCTTCTAAAATGGAACTCCTACCAGCAGATACCTGGTCGGAAGGTTGTGCTGAGTTTACTCCTTCTCAGGGAGCCTATAGGCTCATTGGTCTCTGTTGTACGAGCATTGCCTTCCCTGAAATTAAACTGGACAAGGGACGGGCGTTCTCTGTTAAAGCGACTTATTACACATTTAACGGTGCTGGTATAATAAATTTTCCACTAACTGTGAACGGGCAGCTATCGAACGATGGAAGTACATTAACACTCAAATACTCGATCAATTCCACTTTGACTGTACATACTCTCAAGCTTGGCCGTGCTACAGTTTCTTGCGATTGTGGCTGTGATTAGTCTTAGAATGGGGAGTCTGAGCTTTACATAATCGCTACTTATACAACACCTTTCCAACCGTCATAAGTGGCAAAGGGTCTTTGATCTAAATATGCTACAATGAAATCTGTCCTTCTCTTCTCTTTCTTGTTATTCGCTGCCTGTCATAAAGAGGCCACACCAGATTGCGGCTGTAGGAGTTCTGCGAACAAGCTACTTACCGATGTCTTGGGGGTTTATAATGACAGAGGATCTATTACCACACTAAGCCCAAGTAAACAGTATACGGGCGAGTATACGTTATCTTGCAATCCTAATTTCGTTAATGGTAAAGTGACCAACAGAGATACTGTGGTACTTAGTGGAATTTCATATCCTGCGTGTTATTCGGCATCCGATATTCTCGTTGAACATCCAGGAGTAATTGAATTAACAGCAATTCGAAAAAGATAGTCTTTTGGACAGTGGCTGATCTCGGAATATTCTCATAACATAATTCAAGTTATACAACACACCTAATTGAAATACAATGCCTGGCTACTTCGATCAGTAGTCAGGCATTGACTTTTTCCCTGTTAATCGGAGTCTGCGACGCTGTGTTAGTGATTGGGGCTTACTGCCCCAAACCCCGTAGGTTTTTTCAGGCATAAAGCACCCCTAACTGTACGGGGATGGGGACTTGGCACACCAGCCAAAATTTATAAAAGGGGTAAAAATGGAAATCGTCTGTAAACACTGTTCTAAGCCCTTTGAAGGCCGCAAGGATGCCTTGTACTGTTCGGATGCGTGCCGAAAGGCTCACAAGCGAAATACGGGCCTTGCTGAACCTGATTTACAGACGCAGCCTGAAGTTGAGCAGTTAAGAGCTGATTTAGAAGCCAGCCGATACAAGGCCGGCATCATCGAGGAAATGTTGATGGAATTTCTCCGAGACCACCCCCACTTGGTGGCCACCATCACGGGCGACTACTTCGGCCGGATCATCGAGCGACGGTGGAGCCAGGGAGAGACCCAGCAACTCAAAAAGCATTATAACTACCATCCTGATGGCGGACAGATTGCGGACAAATAGCCCGGACTCTGTTTTTAGCAAGATGTGTTTTGCGTGCCGCAAAACCTGCCCACGCTATGGCGATGGGTCAGCATCTTGTGACATCGTAACAATGTGGAATTTGCCTCCCCCCGTCCAGTTAGGGGTGCTTTATGCCTGAAAAAAACCTACGGGGTTTGGGGCAGTAAGCCCCAACCACTAACACAGCGTCGCAGACTCCGATTAACAAGGAAAAAGTCAATGCCTGACTACTAATCGAAGTAGCCAGGCATTGTATTTCAATTAGGTGTGTTATATAACTACGAATGTGTTAGGCAAGCTTATTTGATGAATGATAAATACAAATAGTACATCTCATCTCCCCCAAATTGAGGAGAGACTTTGCCCGAAGTACTTCGATACTCACCACTAAAACTTACTTCTTTTCCAACTACTTGATAGCTAGTTGGCAAATTACACACCAACCCTACCCATCTACTATCAATCGTTTTAGGTACGATGTAGTCAACGGTATACATGCTAATATCCTTCCGGTAGCCAATGATACCTTTGAGCCTCTTGGCCTGATGGATGACCAGATTATCTTCAAAACAAGCGGGATTCGCTGATGTGGGTACAGGCAAACTATCTTTTTGACAAGCCACGCTTACCCCAATCAGCAGTGAGCTAAGTAGTCGATTAATTTTCATCGCGCCTAGTTGAATAGATCTATTTGATAGATTATTAATATCCCTCAAAGGTTGCAATCATCAACCTTACAACTGTTGCATAAGTCTCCTCATGTAAACCTACCCATCCTGCCAGAGACTACAAAGGGGAAAAAAAGGCCGTTTACTAGCCAGCGCGGTGCGTTGAGTGACAAAGTGATTTCTGTTTAGAAATCAGCAAGCCGGAATGCCGCTACGCAGCATTCACCCCCCTCAGTCGGCTCCTTTTCCCCTTTCCAGTTAACCGACGATTAACAATTGCCGTAACTCCCTGACCAGCCGCGCCCGATTGTTAACTTTCTTACTGAGTAGCAAGACATAACAAACTCTAAAGAAGGGGTATAAAATAAGAGAAAGCGCGCGCACGCACGTACATATATATAATGGGAGACCTTCACAACATAGAGGAGAGACCTTCACAACATAGAGGAGAGACCTTCACAACATAGAGGAGAGACCTTCACAAGAATTATGTGAACAAAGTAATTTTGTTATGTATCAAACCTTCACTATAATTGTGTGAAGGTTTGACAAAGCTTATTATGGGAAAGAAAGTAACCTATGAGAGGGAAACGGTAGATAAAGAGACGGGAGAATCTCTAAAAACTTATACCGAGGCTATAATTCCGAGAGAACCGGACTTCATAAAGTTGTACTTGGAAAGCATTACAAAACTTAATGATGTACAGGGGTGGACAGATCCAATTCTTTACGAGCTGCTCAAGCTCATGAATTACAGAAATGAGATTGTCCTCAATGCTGCTGTAAAGAAGCGCATGAGCGCGGAAATAGGCATATCTACAAGGACAATTGACAATGCTTTGTATATGTTGGTGAAGAAAGACATCATCTTTCGAGAAGACATAGGTCTATATAAAGGCAATCCATATCTTTTTGGAAAAGGAGAGTGGAGGGACATTAGGGAACTTAGGATGGCAGTTGTATTCAACCCAACAGGACAAAGTATATCTACGGAGGTTGTAAAGGGTGATTCTATGACCCAAGAAGAAAGAATACTAAAGGAGGTTGACCTTATTCTTCAATAGAGACCAAAGATATTAGCTGAAACGGACGTCGGCTCTGCTGAGGAGCAACCGGCTAGGGATAGGCTGATGCACGTACTAACCGTACTTGCGCCCCGATCTTGATAGCTCTAAGCCAGGTCGGGGCTTTTTCGTGTCCTACGGCCACGAGGTTTTTTTCAGGCATAAAGCACCCCTAACTGGACGGGGGAGGGGGCTTGCCACACTAGCCAAAATTTATAAAAGGGGTAAAAATGAAAATCGTCTGTAAACACTGTTCTAAGCCCTTTGAAGGCCGCAAGGATGCCTTGTACTGTTCGGATGCGTGCCGAAAGGCTCACAAGCGAAATACGGGCCTTCCTGAACCTGATTTACAGACGCAGCCTGAAGTTGAGCAGTTAAGAGCTGATTAGAAGCCAGCCGATAC
>MWWF01000046.1_pt1 | contig 19560 bp, 19 predicted proteins | sample 1047351 | NCBI WGS metagenome assembly MWWF01 (sample SAMN06349970, study PRJNA376086) | soil metagenome | isolation source: MGM-3 sample Antarctic (ecotone) soil | place: Antarctica
TGTTGAGGGCTTGCAACTCATCATACTTCTCGGATGCTAAGGCAAGGTATTCTTCTCTAGTCATGGCAGTAAGTATTGGTTTCCCAAATTTAAACTATTTTAGAAAACGACAATTTGGGATGCACCCTTAATAAATTCCTAAGCCATCGTTAGCATTTTTTTTAAGATATCGTCTCTTTAAATTCAATAGATTGGTAGGGTTTTAAACTGCCAATATTACTATGTGAAGGCAAGGGATGCCATTTTACATTGCGGACCGGAAGAATGCCTGGCAAGAAGTGAAATCAATTATAGTTCCATTTTAATAAGGTATTAAGTGCAATATCGGTAGCTAAAAATAGTAGTATGGTTATCTCTTACCGCTTAAGATTTAAGATAAAATTTCTAATTAAATAGGCCGCGAAGTTGCAGCTATTCTATTTAAATTGGTAGAAAAAAGAGGGCTTTACTTTTTGCTATAGAAAACAGTCATCAATTTAAATTGGTAGAGAGAAATTCAACAGACAAATAGAAGTTTCCGCCGATTACCATGATTTTTCTCTTACAACCTCTGTCTAAATTCTTCTCTTATCTTCTGGTTTAAATTTGCCCTTTTACCACTTTAACGACTACACCCGCGATTAATTGTTACAAAAAAATCCTGTCTCTACAGATTTGCGGAAACAGGATGCGTATAAATAATAATTAAACAGAATGGCAACAAAATCGAAAAACCCTATACCCTCACTATAAACACAATCAAAAACTCATCACTTACAACCATCACTCAATAATGCTAAACCACAACCCTTAACTTAAACATACGAAAACCTCTACCCAAACTTCACCGATTCATTCATCTCCTTCTCTGAGTACGACATACTGTATTGTTTTAAGACATCATCGGGCACCCCATTCCAATTGTTAGGTGTATTGCCTACATAACCAATGTCCTTTATACCCATTTCGCTGGAAAAAAAACCACTGGCGGTAAGGTTGCGCATCCGGCTAAAAAAGGCTGCTCCTTGTTGCATTTCGGGTGTTGCTTTGCCGGGGTAAGCTATTTCCTTTACCAATTGCAATTGTTGTTCTGTTGTACAATCTTTAAAGGCATTGCCATGGCGCTTTAGTGTTTGCATATCCATCCACCTGAGGCCACCGCGCATTGGCAATTGATGATCAGGCATATCCTTTACAATAAATTCTATAAACTCGGGCACCTTCGCATCGCTGGCACTACCCGAGCGGTCGTCTTTAGGAATAATAATATCGGCCAAAACAGTGATCGTAGCCATTTCGTGGGCATCAAAAAACTTTTCGCTGGTGAGTTTGTCGTTCCTGTCAAGTTCATTTTGTGGACGGTCTCCATCGCCTGCTTTTACAGCAGCAGCATCATTTGTTTTACTATCGGTTTTACATGCCGTCAGCAGCACTTCGGTGCTTAGGGTGCCTAATGCAAGTGCTTTCAATGTTTCGCGCCTGTTCATACTCTATAATTTGTAGTTTCCTGTGTTCAAAATAAATGTTGATATCAAAATCCCTGGAAAAAGTTGTTTCCATTATACGTTTTGCTTTTTGCCCTGGTCCAAAATGTACTCCGCAGTGCGGGCCGCAAACGCCAATATCGTCCATGTAGCGTTTTTGTCGCTCTGCTGCACATGCGAGGCGCCATCTACTACAAACAGGTTGGTGCAATCGTGCGACTGGCACCATTTGTTTAGTACTGATTTTTTTGGATCGTTGCCCATACGTACCGTTCCCACTTCATGAATAATGCGTCCAGGTGCTTCAAGGCCCCAATTGTTTGCTGCATTACGTTCGCCTGATGTAATGATAGCCCCCATAGCATGCATGATACCCTGAAAAGTTTCCTGCATATGCTTTGCCTGGTTAATCTCGTCATTGTTCCACTTGTAATGAAAACGCAGTACTGGTATACCAAAGCGGTCTACCACATTAGGATCAACCTCGCAGTAATTGTCGATACGCGCCATACCTACACCCCGGCCTGCCATGCCTACACCGGTACCATAAAAGCGCCGATAGTCATTTTTGAGGTCAGCACCAAATCCACCCGCTTCTTTCATTTTACCATCGGCACCGGGAAGTACCCCATTAAGCTTAGGCACTTCGCCGCCAAAGCCGTAGCCTGGCATTCCCATTCCACCACCAAACTCTATATGATATCCACGGGGAAAATCAAGTTTTTTATTGTCTTGCATCCATGGACCTAAAAGGTGTATACTTCCTACACCATCTTCGTTGTAGCGCTTTCTATCCATCAATTGTGGCAGCATACCCGAGAGAGAACTGCCAGTTGAGTCCTGCAGGTATTTACCTACAAGGTCGCTGCTATTGCCGACACCGTTAGGATGGGTTTTTGATTTTGAGTTTAGCATAATGCGAGCAGACTCACAGGCGCTTGCTCCCAGTATCACGGTTTTGCCGCTGGCCTGATACTCCTGCATATCGTCTTTGCTTATATACGAAACGCCTGTAGCCAGACCTTTGTCATCTGTCAACACTTCACGCACCATTGCATTACTAATTACATCCAGGTTGCCCGTTTTTAAGGCCGGGATCACAAGACAAGAAGATGAGGAGAAATCCGCATACACTTTACAACTGCGGTTGCACTGTCCACAATAGAAACAAGCACCCCTATCGTTGTTGCCGGGCAGTTTAGTGGTCAGCACTGAGCCACGGCCGGGTATCACCTTTACCCCAATACTTTCGGCACCTTTCTTAATAAACATTTCGTTTAGGCGCAGTTTGGGTGGGGGCAAAAAGATACCGTCAGGTTCGTTTTCAAGGCCTTCTTTTGTACCATAAATACCTATCAGCCGGTCTATTTTATCGTAATAGGGAGCGATCTCTTCATAGGTAATCGGCCAGTTTTCACTATAGCCGTCATTCGGTTGAAAGTCTTTAGGACCGAAGCGAAGTGAGATACGTCCCCAGTGGTTAGTGCGTCCACCAAGCATTCTTGAACGGAACCAATCAAACTGGGTGTTGTCTTTCCTGGTATAAGGTTCGCCTTCCAGTTCCCATCCACCGTAGGCAGCATCAAAATCGCCAAAGGCTCTAAGTTTTGAACCCGCGCCACGGCGTGGTGACTCGTATGAAAACTTAAGCTGCTGAGAATGCTTGACCGGATCAAAAAATGGTCCTGCTTCTACCATTAAAACTTTTAAACCTGCATTAGCCAGTACATACGCGGCCATGCCGCCGCCGGCACCAGAACCCACAATTACGGTATCGTAATTCTTGCCTGATTTCTTAATCTGTAAATCGCCCATAAAATGTTATTGAAGAAATATTTGGATTTGAAAAATAGAGAAAAAATCCCAACCGTGAGGGTACAGACAAGTTTATTTTCAAACCTTATATCATAGTGTTTGCTGCGGAAAACATGAAAACACGTAACACTATATAACACATCCATTAAATGGGGGCGAAACATTGTATACTAAGTTTGCCTTCACTTAGTACAACAGGAATGACAAAGTAATGCGACCGTTCTGTTTGCATTTTGAGAATTTACAAGTTCTTTTCAACCTTAGAAACCCTGTTTAGGAACGCACTTTAATTTTAAAGGAAAAAATAAACAATATGATAGGGGCAAAAACGTTTGAATCGCAAAACACTGGAACAATATATGTGGCTTAGCCTTAATATGCTGTCTGATTTAAAAATTCAACTGTATGAGAATATCCAACTACTGTCTACACAATTGCCTCTACTGGCTTACCGAAATATCGCTGTATACACGCCGCATTAACCGTATGCAAAAGGAACTGCATAGTTCAGGGTTAAACCAATTAAAGGATGAGCATTTGAAACACTACAATGTGCTGGTGGACCAGTTAAAACAATTTTCAGGTGAACTAACAAATTTGGAGAAATGCATGATCCGGCTGATTAAGGATAATGCACAATACACTAGTGGGGGTGAAACGAATAGTGTAAAGTGTGCGTTTAATACAGAAGAAGAAATTTTTGAATACATGAAAGGGAGCTATATTAAATACATTGATCTACAGCGCTCATTGAACATTTTTTTCGTAGAAACCACCACTCAAAAATTTGTTTCGAAAGTTATTGACCTTCATAGTAGTAAGCGCTCAATGTCTTCGGCCACTGCAGAAGACTTGCCAGTAATAGAACAGACCGCAGTTCGTTAAAACCTAAGTAAAATTGCCGCACACACAAAGGCACCACCTTTAAGGCGTATTTCTTTGGGGACGATCAGTAGTACTTCTATTAAACATTGTTGCCACGCTCGGTTCACAGGCAGTTTTTCATAGGATCGGGTGGCAGTTAACCCTGAGTTTGTTGAAGACGTTTACCCTGAGCCTGTCGAAGGGACTCATATACTTGTAAATTTCCACGCGACTTTTATGACCTAATCCTCATTCCTTTTCCGTAGGCGAGAGGGCGGCCAAACATTCCAATCGTTTTAAAATTTGGTCTAACAAATCAGCTTAAAAATTTCAATCATCCAAACTGCTTGAAAGCTTCATCTCGATTGGGTTCTAATCATACCTACTCTAAAAATTAAGTTGACGCGTATGCGTATTTTCGAGACCATTCTTTTACCGCATCTTTCCATTGCAGCTAAGTGCACACACGCTGCCCCCGAAGAGGTGGTAAAAGCTGCCTTACCTGAAAAAAGTACAAGAGTGCGACGCCACGAAAGCTTAATAGACGTACGTTGCCAGGCCCCAAAAAAAACTTTTCGCTTAACACTGTTATACGTAACAGTGCATGCCTTTGTGATTAACAACAATTAGTACAGGATACTATGAAAAGTGGTGGTATTTTGGCGCCAAAACTAACGTATGCAATACACGCTGGAGATAGCCGCTTTCAATGTACAATCGGCGCTAGCCGCAGCCAGTGCAGGTGCCGACAGAATTGAAATTTGTGATAATATGGAAGAAGGCGGAACAACTCCATCGTACGGAACAATTAAGCTACTGAACGCAAAACTGAGCATTCCTGTTTTTGCCATGCTGCGGGTAAGAGGAGGAGACTTTTGTTACACGAAAGAAGAATTTGAGGTGATGAAAATGGACCTGCAATTGTTTAAACAATTGGGATGTGACGGGATTGTGCTAGGCTTTTTAAATGCGGATGGCAGTGTAGATAAAAAAAGGACTTCAGCATTTGTGGAGTTTGCTTATCCTATGGAGGTAACTTTTCACCGGGCTTTTGACCGTGCTGCGAGGGCTAATGAAGCGCTTGAAGATATTATAAACTGTGGTTGCCAGAGGGTATTAACAAGTGGCCAAATGCCAGAAGCGGGCGATGGTTTACCCCTATTAAAACAATTGATGGTGCAAGCGGGAGAACGCATTATCATTATGCCCGGCTGTGGAATACGTAGCAATAATATCGGCGATATAGCAGGTGCCACCGGTGCCAAAGAACTGCATTCATCGGCGCGTTTAATGCAGCCCACAATTATGAAATTCATAAACCCGGATATGCAGGAGCAGTTGAACCATCCTATGGTAAATACAAAAGAAATAAAAGCCATGAAACAGGTACTGAAAAATATAGCTACATAAAAAAAGTGAATTACACAGTAACTATTAAACCATGTAAACCGCAAGACAAACCATCTATCCAACAAAGAATTCAGTATTAATATCAATTGATCAGGAAAGTTTTTCCAGGCATGTTTTCAGGTCTATTGGTTTGCTGAAAATACCACTAAATAAATCTCCTTTTTCAGCAATGCGTTCACCAATATTGTAGATATTGAAGTCTCGTGGATGAAGACCATTTTTTACTTCCTGCCATAATAAAGGCGTGGAAACAGGGGCACCGGGTTTCGGTCGTAAACTATACACCGAGGCAATTGTTTGCCCACGTCGATTCTGTAAGTAATCCATGTAAATTTTGTCTTTGCTTCGCTTACCCAGGCTTCTTTCTAACGTTGTAATTTCAGGAATTATTTCATTGGCCAGCATACATACCAGGTAAGCAAAATCTTTTACCTGTTCAAAAGTGTATTTTTTGCCTGTAGGCACATATATGTGCAAACCCGATGCGCCCGAGGTTTTACAAAAGCTGCTTGCACCTGCCCGATCTAAAATTTCCTTTACCACCTTGGCTGCTTCTATTACTTGCTCAAACGTGTTGTTATCTGATGGATCAATATCAACCATCATATAATCGGGATTATCAAGATTTTTTATGGTGGAATGCCAGGGGTTTATTTCTATACAACCTAAATTGGCCATGTACATTAATGTTGCTTTATTGTTGCATAGCAAGTAATCAATTTCTTTTTGGGTAGAGTCGGAATGTATTTTTATGCTTTTTACCCATGACGGTGCTACATCACCTGCATCTTTATGAAAAAAGCCTTTTGCATTTATTCCATTAGGCGTTCTAAACAAAGACTCCGGACGATCTTTTAAATAAGGTAAAATGATATCGGCCATCCGGTCATAATAATCTATCACATCTCCTTTTGTTATACCATCATCGGGGAAAAACAACTTTGTGCGATTAGTAGTTTTGAGTATGGCCTTTCCTACAGTGTATGTCTTTTCATTAACATTTTCTATAACATCCCCGTTTGCTGCTTTTGTGGAATTTGGCTTAGCCGCTGTGCGGGCGGCAAGCTTTTTTTCGGCAGGCGCAACTTTCTTCTTTGTTGAACTGCCGGCTTTTTTAATGGCTGTCTTTTTCATTGTTGCAGGCTCAGGGTTTTCATTCAGAAGATCTGTTACACTTTTATCTTCCCGCATGCGCATAAAGATGGGATGCCGCATTTTTCCATCCTTTGTCCATTCGGCAAATTTTATTTCAGCAACATATTTTGGTTCAATCCACGTAACCGGCATATTGGTTTTAATTTTTTCTGAAAATGGCGATTGCTCCCGGATGAGAGGCTGAAATTTTTGAGACAATTCTTTTAATAGGTCGTCGTTAAAACCTGAACCGGTATGGCCCGCATATAGCAATTCTCCATTTTTTTGAACCGCCAAAATAAGCGCACCAAAATATTTCCTTCCTCCACGCGGCTGTGTAAAACCAACAATAATGGCTTCGTCGGAATTATTATGTTTTATTTTTAACCAATTACCTGTACGCTTACCCGGATAGTAACGGCTCTGCATTTGCTTTGCCATTATACCTTCTAAATTCTTTTGTTGTATTGCATTAAAAAAGTCCACTCCCCTTTCTTCAACATGATCCGAATAACGAATAACCTCGTTTGCCGATAACAATTGCTGTAGTAATTTTTTTCTTTCCACCAGCGGTTTATCATACAGCTTTTCTGCATTTAGCTCCAATAAATCAAATGCATAATATTGAATGGGTAAATGGGTGTTTTCAGCATAATGCTGCAACTTCTGAAAATCAGGGTTGCCTTCTTCATTAAACACAACAATCTCTCCATCGAGCACGGCAGAAAGCTTTAATTTTTTAAACGCAGCAAAAATAACGGGGTAGGCTTGTTCAAAAGAATTACCGTTGCGCGAATACAATTGTACGGCGTTGTTATTTAATTCGGCAATGGCTCGGTAGCCGTCCCATTTTATTTCGAACAACCAATCTTTTCCATCAAATGCATCCTTTGTTTCTTTAGCCAACATAGCTGGAATAAAATCGGAAATTTTTCGGTCGGCAGATTGTTGTATGGTTACAGCTTTAGGCACCTTTACTGCTTTTTTTTTTGGCTTTTCCTGCTCAGCCAGCCATTTATTTACGGGGGAGTTTTTAGGCGTAAATGTTTCGCTATCATAATCATCATCAATTGCAAACTCATCACGATGTTTTATAAGCAACCAGGCATTGTCTTCTTTAGCTTTCAGTTTTACCAGGGCAAATTCTCCCTGCAGCTTTTTCCCTTTTAGCCTAAATTTTAGATTGCCTGCTTTTAAGCCGGCAAGCATATTCTTTTCGCTTATTGCAGCATTATTTTCTTCCAGGTCAGAAAGCGTTCCGCTGTCCCATATTTCCACAATGCCGGCACCGTAGTTGCCTTCGGGTATAACACCTGCAAAATCTTTGTATTCAAAAGGATGGTCTTCTACCATCATGGCCAGCCGTTTATCCGCGGGATTAAGCGAGGGGCCCTTGGGTACCGCCCAGCTCTTTAGCACCCCTTCCAACTCTAAACGCAAATCGTAATGCAGTCTTGATGCCTTATGCCTTTGAATAACAAAAATCAATTGCTTTTTCGCGGCCTTCGCCTTTGCCCCTTTTGGCTCTGGTGTAGCGGAGAATTTTCTTTTTTGGTTGTAGGTGGTTAAACTCATCTTCTTGATCAGGAAGCTTTCTTTTTGCTGGTGGGGGTAGCGTTTAAACTGGCTTTTAATTGCGACATCAAGTCGTCTTTTGCACTGTGTACAACCTTCATTTTAGGTTTTGCCACTTTCACTCCTTTCGATTTTGCTTCTATTAAAGCCATAAGTTGTTCGGTATAGGTGTCTTTGTACCCTGATATATCAAATTTGGAAGAAAGTTGGTTGACAAGCGAAATAGCCATGTCCAGTTCACCTTTTTTTATTTCTGGCTTTTCGGGCAAATGAAGTTCTGAGTAATCGCGTACTTCTTCAGCAAAACGGATACGGTTAAGTACAATTACATCCGATGATGGGCGTAATATGGCAAGCCCTTCTTTACTGCGCATTACAAATGTGGCAATACCTACTTTACCTGTTTTATTAAGCGCTTCTCTCAGTAGTGCATAAGGGCGTATCCCTGTTTTATCCGGTTCAAGATAATAAGGGGTCTCATAGTAGATGCTGTCGATCTCTTTTTCATCTACAAAATCAGAAATTTCGATAGTCTTAGTCTTCTGTGCATTTGCACTTTCAAAATCCTTATCGTCAAGAATAACATAGTTGTCGTTCATCTTGTATCCTTTTACAATCTGCTCCCACGTTACTTCTTTTCCGCTTTTTTCATTTACCCGCTTGTACCGTATGCGGGAATGATCATCCTTATCCAGCATGTCAAGACTTATCTCGCTGCGTTGGGTGGCGCTGTACATTTTCACCGGAATATTAACCAGCCCAAATCCTATTGCACCTGTCCAAATTGGTCTCATGATAAAACTTTTTTAAATTTTTGTTTAAGGTGTTAAAAAGGACCGGTTGTTACCTCTTCAACCTGGTTATCATTGCCTTCAATTCAGTACCTTTTTCCTTACCCGTTTACTATTTCTCCCCCGTTGGGGTGCAACACCTGACCGGTGATGTAGGATGAATCGCTACAGGCTAAAAAAAGAAAAGACGGGGCTACTTCATTGGGTTCGCCTGCCCGCTTCATTGGCACATCGCTGCCATGTTTAGCCACTTTCTGCTTGTCGAAACTTGCTGCGATCAACGGTGTCCAAATAGGGCCGGGTGCCACCGCATTTACCCGTATTCCTTTTTCTACAAGGTTGCTGCTTAAACTGCGGGTAAACGAAACGATCGCCCCTTTGGTAGATGCATAGTCAATGAGCGTTCCACTCCCACGGTATGCCGTAACCGATGTGGTGTTTATGATAGAACTTCCCTTTTGCATAGCGGGCAAAGCAGCACCCGTTATCCAAAACATGGAAAAGATATTGGTAGCAAATGTTTTTACGAGTTGTACGGTGCTAATGTCGGTAAGCGATTTGCTTTCATAATGCAACGCCGCGTTGTTTACCAAAACGTCTATACGTCCATATCGCTTAACTACTTTGTTAACGGCAGCAACACACACTTTCTCTTTCGATATATCACCGGCAATCAATAAACAACTTCTGCCGTATTGTTCTACTTTTTGCTTAGTATCCTGTGCATCTTCGTGCTCGTTGAGGTACATAATTGTTATGTCTGCACCTTCTTTTGCAAAAAGTATTGCCACAGCTTTTCCTATGCCACTATCACCCCCGGTAATCAAAGCTACTTTGCCACCAAGTTTGTTGCTTCCTTCAGCATGCATAGGCGCAGTTTTGGGCACAGGTTTCATTTCTTTTTCCAGGCCTGGTCTCTCCTGCTGCTGTGCCTGGCGAACGGGTTTCTTCTCTCCACCTTTTTGCATACGATCTTTTTGCATGTACTTAAAAGGATTATGCCGTGTACAATCTCTGCCCTAAAATTGACGTCTATGTCGTAACTGTTAAACCGAGGAAAATACTCTACAGCCAAATACAAGTTTTAAGCTCATTTGTAAGGCCTAATGTACTCGCCAAATTTAATTGCTTTAAAAGCACTTTGCCAGGTAACCTGATAAAACCGATTATGAAAGAAAATGATTCTCCTTGTTTATGCACTTGTTTTCCGCTGACCATTACACAAAAAAGTAGTTACTTTCAGTTATAAAAAACGTTTGTATTTACAGGAGCTGCCATGGCCTTAAATAGCCGGAAACACTTGCTTAAAAATGGCATGGTTTTATACAGTTTGCTTTAACCCCCCTATCTTATAAATCACCTAAACAATGTTAATAATGACAAACGCAAACTACACCATGGATACTGTTGTTGAAAATGACAAAAACATTTTAATGGGGCATAATGAACGTGCAAATATTATGTCTTCATTGCCCGTTGAAGATGATGCTGATGAAGACGATGACGATGACATGTTAGCAGAAGATGATGCAGACCTGGACGCCGATGATGATGTTCTAGTTGAAGATGAGGTTGTAATTGAGGAGGATGTAGATGCCACAGAAGAGGACGTGGTGTTGGGTGATGATGATATAGACCTTGATGAAGATGATGACGAGGAAGACGAAGATTTGGTTTAGTACCTTTTGTTCATTCGTTGTGAAAGCAGTAAAAAGATCATTAGTATTTTTATTTCTTTTTTTATAGGGTAAACACCGGATGGGTACATTGGGTAGATGCTTCCCCTGAACTTTCGTGGGCATGCCTTGCACTTCATTTATACTTATTATGCAACACAAACATCTTTTGGTGATGTTCATTAATAGTCTATAATGTTGCAGCGTACCGAATGGGATTATGAAAACCGGGCTGCTACTGGAAGGTTTATTGTTTTATGTTGCCCAAGTATTCATGAAGACGTACAATCACCTGGTTAGTATATCTGCACATCGTGAGGCTTTTCCTTCACAGATGAAAGTCGCTTTGTAAACATTATTTTGCCCCTCTGTGCAATAAATACAAAAGCGTGTAATTGGTCCTGTCCTGGCATTTTACCAGCGTACCCAGTAACACCAATACCATAGATGTTGGTGAAAAGTTTTGTCACCTCTACATCCATGGTGTACGATACTTTTTTAGAGACGCAATCAACATTTTTTGAATGGATAGGTTCCACGTCAAGGACCAGCGCTTTTTGACCAAGGTAGTCGATGGTAATACCTACCTGGTAAATTTTTTTACCTCCGTTGACAATGCTGCCTGCAGATTACCGGCTGTTCCCAGCAACAGCGATTGTGTCTTAATTTCCTTAGCAGTTCTTTTATTTGATTGATAACTTCCTCATTGTACATCATAAGTTAAAAAAGCTTTTGTTTGTATGGGATTGTGTTTCCCGATTTATCTACTTACCAAACAACTACTCTCCCATCACGCCCTTTACAAGACCTTTCCATTGTGGCGCATTAAAACCAAAAATGGCGGCTGCTCCTACGGCTACATTACGCGTTTTGTCCAACAAGCTTTCTGAATCTGTATTGGGCACTTCATTACGGCCATGTACTCCTGCGGTTACTTTAAACACTTGCCTGTGCAACGTAAACGAGCTACTTGCTTTAGCGTTAAAGAAATGGGCTACGTCATCCTTATTGTTTGCTGGATTATCTGCAGGACGCACTTGTATATACACGCTCTCCACTTCACCTTTGGGATCTGTTTTGTCTTCTAATTCTTCTACCTCCACCCAATCGTACCCGTCGCCCACGTTTGTGCCCGGACCCGGAATGTCGATCCTGATAAAATTGCCTACTTGTGGCGGGCCTGAAATTTCTTGTCCCCACTCATCAGTAAGCCTGAATTCAGCACTCAGTTTCCCGGCTATTTGTCCCCATTCATTTATATTAAGCAACCGGTTTTTGCAGCTTAAGAACAAAGTATGTGCTGCAGCAAGGTCACCCGCCTCTTTGCTGTGAATTGTATCAGTTTTGCCTCCTTCTACCTGTTCTGGTACAGGTACGGGAGGATTAGCTTTTTCATCCTTCATATATTCTTTCTCCAAGTTAATAATTGAATTTCAACTTCTGGAAGACAAAGCAGCCACCACTCCGCTAAACAATAACAGCTCTGTTATGTTGTCTTTTCCGAATGGTCTGCCAAGGGCATTACTACTTTTAGCATGGACATGATAAGTGAAAAATTACTTACCGCTCAATGCGCTAGTGAATTTATTAAAGTCGAAATAAACCCGTTTTTGCAAGCAAGTATCCACTTTGCGCTTTGATTTGCTTTGTGTAAGATTGAATAAAAACTATACCAATAAGACTTTATATGTTCTATATGCTGTAATTGCTGAGGAAACCTGATTCAATTTTTCACTTTTTAGCCAAACCGATTCTTCGGACCTGCCTTAAATTTTTGTTCCTGCGAGGTTGCCTTGCTGTGATAAGAAATTTTTATGGGACCAGCAGGAGGTATTCTATTGAACATTCTTGCAGTCTGCCTCTATACCATCGAGGTCGCGCCCTCGTAAAAAAATATCTTTTGACAGTTTATCTAATATTGTATCAATAAACGAATACTTGAGTTTCTGCGAATGCACACAGGTACAAGAAGAATTTTCTTAAAAGACATCAATGCAAAAAAGCCAGGCCGCATGGCCTGGCAATTTATTTGTGGCTTAAGTAGCCAATACATCCTATCGGCGGATTAGTCTTCCTGCTCCGCCCGCGAGTTGATATTATTTTCAGCAATCTCCGTCAACAGCTCATCTGTGTCCTTTTCTTCCTGTAAAGTCTGTCCCAACAATTGTTTTGCATCATCTCTGCCCAGGGTAGCTGCTAATTGCGCCAGACCACCGTAAGATGCAATCTCATAGTGTTCTACTTTTTGTGCTGCCATTATCAGGGCCACATCACGTGTAAACGAACCCTTTTCGGTGTCGGCAATTATGCCTTCCGCCTCTTTAAGAAGCCCTTCCATTGCATCACATTTTTTTGCCTGTACCTTTTTACCCATGACCTCAAATACTTGCTCAAGACGGGTAACCTGCTCTTTGGTAACAGCCAGGTGATCGCCAAAAGCGGTTTTCAATTGATCAGTTGTTGCTGCTTTCTGCATTTTTGGTAAAGCTTTTGTCAATGCTTTTTCAGCCCAGTAAATATCTTTTAAACCGTCAATAAAAAACTTCTCAAGCAAACCTTCTTCCGATGACGAACTACCGCTTTTGCCAGGAGAAGATCTATTGGAAGATGAGGTTGATTTTATCTTTGGAGCAGTAGCTCCTGATGTTTTTTCGGAACCAGTTGCTGTAGCTTTTTTAGCGGTTGCTTTTGCCATAACGTAATTTTTGATTAGTAAATAGTTGTTTATCTGTTTACACTATTTCAGTGCCACAAAACAAAACATCTAATCTCATAAATATGAAGAACTAATTCCACATGTATTTGTCATTATTGAAATTATGACCAAAAACCGAACCGATGTGATCTTTTAGGGTGGTCAACAATCATAATTATTCTATTGTGCCTTCTAACATTGGATGATGGCCGCAAAGCAGCAGAACCCAGGAAGGAAGGGACATTTTTGACTGCGGAGAAAATTTGTAGAAGAGTGAGCAAACTAAGTCTTTCAAATACGTCAGAAAAATCTCTACCTGCGCTTTTTCGGCGGTAGAGGTGGCCAGTAATACGTAGTAAAGTCAGGTGTAGAAATAGAAGCTTGTTTTGTTATGCGTCAATTTGTTGTGGTGCAAACATAACAGATGAGTTTCGGCAATACCACTTGTCGGCTTTTGTCAACAGAAACAAACATGTTTCCAAATGCACTCTTATCGAAGGAGAAAGGAAATTGAACGTAGTGATTAATTACTTCAATAATGGATTTACCAAGCCGTTATTTACAATTGACCAATTTAGTAGCAGAATTTCAAACTTTATTCCTATGCTTTATTGTTGAGCATTCTTTATATAATTAGGCGATTCGCATTCTTGCCAGTACTCCACAATCTTAACGATCAGCTTTTTTATTTTATAGTAATCAACTGGCTTTATAAAGAAGCCTTGAATAGACCTTGAATAAGCATCAATTACATGTTTCTGTTCGGCACTGGTAGAAAAGAAAAGGTATGGGATTGATTTTAATCTTAAATCCTCATTATTATGCACTTTTTCCCGTAATTCCATGCCGCTTAATTTCGGCATATTTATGTCTGAAAGAACAAGAAAAGGTTCTATGTCTGTGTCGGTTAAATACTGCAAAGCCTGTACACTATCCCCAAAAAAAATAAGCTCGTTATTGTAATTAAGTTCTTTAAAAATTTCATCCAATATATCCCGGTCATCTTTGTCATCTTCTATAATTATAATTGGCCCGAGTTTATTCATAACGTTATTTTTAGCATAAGGTTATTAAAGCATTTACTTTTCCAGTTAGAGAAATTTATGAAAAAGACCACGACAAAGAAAAGGCCGTACTTATTTTGTTGCAACAATTCGTTCAACCTGCCTTTCCAAAAAAAGCAGGTCTGCAATTACCAAAGCCGTTACAGCTTCAAGTACTACCGGCACCCGTAAAGCAATACACAAATCGTGACGGCCCCGCACTGCAAATGGTTCTACCTGCCCGGTTTGCCAGTTAAGTGTTTGCTGCTCTTTTGGAGTAGATGAGGTAGGTTTTATAGCAATTCTAAACACCATATCGTTGCCGTTGGTTATACCACCTACCACACCGCCTGCATGGTTGGTGGTTGTTCTGCCATCCAATGCTTTTATAGCATCGTTGTGTTGGCTGCCAAACATACGGGCCGACCAAAAACCAGTTCCAAATTCAATACCCCGCACCGCAGGTATAGCAAATACGGCATGGCTGATAAGTGACTCCACAGAATCGAAGAACGGCTCGCCTAAACCGACCGGCAAACCCGTGACGGTACACTCTACAATGCCACCCACACTATCTTTTGCATCAATAGCGTTTTGCAGGCCTTTTTCTACATCTGTTTCGCCGCCTACTTCAGTAATAGTGGACACCACTTTTATATGGTTCAACACCTTTTTAGCTACTACGCCCGCAGCTACAAGGCATACAGTCAAACGCCCGCTAAAGTGCCCTCCACCACGATAATCTTCATTGCCGCCGAACTTTTTACTGGCTACAAAATCTGCATGACCGGGGCGGGGAACATCGCGTTGTTTAGCATAATCGGTACTACGGGTGTTGTTGTTTTCAAACAGAATAGTAATGGGCGCCCCTGTAGTTTTATTGTTGAAAATGCCACTCTTAAATATCGGAAGGTCATCTTCTTTGCGCGGTGTTGTTCCTTTTGCACCGCCCTTACGGCGTTCTATATCTTCAAGAAAATCTTCTACAGTAAGTGGTAAGCCGGCAGGACAGCCGTCAATAACAAGTCCCACGCTTTCGCCATGTGATTCGCCAAAAATATGTACCCTAAAAATGCGGCCAAAACTGTTCAAAGGAGGTAAGTTTTTCGAGGTGAGTGTAGTAGTTATGTTGCGCTCATCTATGCTATTGCATTTTGATAGAAGCGCCTAATTGTTGCAAATGATGGTAAAAGTCGGGATAGGACTTATTGATTGCCTCAGCTTCTTCAATTACAACTTCAGCTTCTGCTCTAAGTGCAGCTACGGCACATGCCATAGCTATTCGATGATCGTGGTGTGAATGCACCGTGGCAGGGTTCAACTTGCCGGTGCCTTTTACCAACATCCTATCTTCATCAAGGGTAATTTCTATACCCATTTTTGCAAACTCCTGCTGTAAGGTTATGCCCCTGTCGCTTTCTTTATGCGCCAGTCTTTGTACGCCTTCAATCACTGTAATCCCCTCGCAATAGGCTGCGAGTGCCACTATTGGCGGAAACAAGTCGGGGCAATCCGTGGCATCAAAATGAAAAGCTTTCAACTCACCAGGTCCAACCTCCATTGTGTCTTCCTGAACGTTAAGTGCACAGCCACAGTCCATCAGCGCCATTAAAATGGCTTTGTCTGCCTGCGCCGATTGTACATCCAATCCTTGCACAGTTATGGGACCAGCTATAGCACCCGCAACCAGCAAAAAAGCTGCACCGCTCCAGTCGCCTTCTACCGTGTAGCTCTGTGGCTGGTAACCTACCTGCTGCGGCACTATGTAAAAAGCTTCATGGTTGGTGTGCTCTACTTTTATGCCAAAGGCTTCCATCACCTTTAATGTAAGATTGATATAAGGTTTGCTTTTTAGGTTGCGTACTTTAATGGTGACAGGAACGGTAGCTGCAGCGCCATAGGCCATTAGTAAACCAGTAAGAAACTGCGAACTCAGCGAGCCATCCACTTCTATATCCACCGGCTGCAGCGGCCCTTGTATATGCAAAGGAACCTTGCCTGCGTTTGACTGAATACGTATGTTAAGCGCCGGAAAAATTTCATCGAAAAAGTGCATGGGACGGGTGACCAGGCTACCTGCGCCGTTTATAACAATGGGCTTATTGCTCAGCGCAGCAATGGGTGTAAACATCCGGATACCCAACCCGCTTTCGCCACAATTTATCTCGTCTTCTACCGGTTCTACACCAATGCTGTGAATCGTTAGCGTTCCATCATCATTGTTCACCACCCTTGCACCCAGCTTTTGTATCACGTCAAGTGCAGCAAGGTCATCATTGCTTTTTCCGGGATTTATTATTTCAGTAGCGCCTTCGCACAACAAAGCCGCCGCACAGGCCCGCTGCATGCTACTTTTGCTGGCAGGTGCATGCAACGTTCCACTAAGCATACCCGGATGAATGTGTACTGTCACTTTAAAACTTTTAGTTTTCGTTAATCAAGGCAACAAGCGCTTCCATCGAAAGGGTTTGTATCTCTGCCTTTCCAATCTTTTTCAATACGATATAATCAATGCCTTTGCCAGCCTTCTTTTTGTCTTTTTGCAACATTTCTATTGCTTTCTCTTTATCAAAGTCGAATTGCGGTGGCAGACCGTACCGTTTTAATAGTTGCAGCACACGGGCAGTGTCTTTAAAACCAACGGTCTTTTCAGAAATACTGCACGCTACACCCATGCCTATACTTATTGCATGGCCATGGGGAATATTGTAAAGGTTCTCAATAGCATGACCTACGGTATGGCCAAAGTTCAGGAGCTTTCTTTCTCCATGCTCAAACTCATCGTTCAAAACCACTTTGGTTTTTAGCAGGGCATTGCGCTGTATAAGCTTAGCCACCGTTGCAGGGTCTTTCTGGTAATCAGACAGCTTGCTTTCTTCAAGCATTTTAAAAAGTGCGGCATCTTTTATGGCAGCATGCTTTATTACCTCTGCAAAACCATTTACCCATTCTTGTTTGGGCAAAGTTTTAAGCAGCGCATAGTCGTACAGCAAAAACGAAGGTTGGCGTATCAGCCCCACCATGTTCTTGTACAGTCCTACGTCAATTCCGTTTTTGCCGCCAATAGCAGCATCTACCATAGCCAAAATAGAAGTGGGCACAAAGCCAAAGGAAAGGCCCCGCATATACACCCCTGCCACATAACCTGTGATGTCTGTAATTACGCCACCACCTACACCAATAAGGGTGGTTTTGCGGTCGGCGCCAAGTTCAATTAGTTTCTGAATGATATTGTCGACAGTTGACTGGTTCTTGTGTGCTTCGCCGCCGGGAATAACGATGGTCTGCCAGCCTTTGAAATTCTTCTTATGCTTCGCGAATATATTTTCATCGGTTAAGATGATGGCACGGTCGATGGACACCAGCTTTTGAAGCTGATCGAAAGCAGCATCGAAGTAATAATCAACAGTAGCAGAAGAGAAAGTAAAGGATTGTTTCTTCATTAGCGTCGTATGAGTGGGATTGATATCGCCGATTTTTTACTTGGCGACGGTTGCAATACCTTTGTGGTTAGAAGAAAGAAAGCTTTAGAACAGCAATTATCGAACAGTACAAGAGTTTTCCGATAGCTATCGCAGCAAGTAAAGCTTAATCAAAGCTTCTATACACTGTCCCAAAACGTTTTTACAAGGTTGTACATAGAGCCGTCAACAAGTCCCCCTTTGGGGGATTTAGGGGGCTTAGCTGTTCATAATCTTGTTCTGGTGATTGATGCTCTCCATGTGTACGGCATCGTAGTAGCGGGTAATAAATTCCTTGCCCAAACCTAAAGCTTCGCCTTTTTGAAAGGCTCTTTCCAATATTTCATTCCACCGGTTGGTCTGCAGGATGGTAATGCTGTTGTTCTTTTTGTATTCGCCAATATTCTCGGCAATTTTCATCCGCTGACCCAATAACTGCATCAGCTCATCATCTATATGGTTTATTTGCTCCCTAAGTTTTTCAAGGGCAATAACAAACGCTTTTTCATCCGTCGTTTCGTGTCTCCAGGTGATACCGTCTAACAACTCAACCAAACGGGCAGGCGTCACCTGCTGCTTGGCATCGCTCCAGGCTTTATCTGGATCAATATGGCTTTCAATCATCAACCCGTCAAAATCCAGGTCAATAGCTTTTTGCGCTACAGACTGCAACAAAGTGCGGTTGCCGCAAATATGGCTGGGATCGTTTATGATCATCAGCTCAGGAAAGCGGCGCTTCATTTCAATTGCCAGGTGCCACATGGGCGCATTGCGATATTCTGTATTGCCATACGAAGAAAAACCCCGGTGAATAATGCCGATTTTTTTAATGCCCGCTTTAGCCACACGCTCTACAGCACCCAACCAAAGTTCCAGGTCGGGGTTAATGGGGTTTTTTATGAAAACAGGCACGTTTGCTCCGCGCAATGCATCAGCTACTTCCTGTACACTAAAAGGGTTTACGGTTGTTCTTGCGCCCAGCCATAGCAGGTCTACATCAAAGCTTAGCGCATCTACTACCTGCTTTGCAGTTGCCACCTCAACGGCGGTGGGCAGACCAGTAATCTTTTTTGCCTGTGCCAGCCAGGGCAAACCCTTCACCCCTATTCCCTCAAAACTTCCCGGGCGGGTTCTGGGCTTCCAAATACCTGCACGCAGCATATCCACTTTACCTGTTTCGGCCAACAGGGTAGCAGTTTGTATCATTTGCTCCTCAGTTTCGGCACTGCAAGGCCCCGAAATAATTAACGGACGTTTGGCCAAAACATCTTCAATTGTTGTTGGTGTAGCAAGAATCTGTTCCATGTTTTTTAAAGTAAAAATTAAAAAGTAAAAAGTAAAAATTGGGTTCCAAACTTCTATTTAAAACTCAGCGTGTCCAACTTGTTTTTTGTTAATCAGCATTTCAAAGTAAAAAGTAAAAAGTAAAAAATTGCTTCCGCGCTACTATTCAGAATTCACCGTTGCTGATTCGTTTTTTTGTTGGCCAGCATTTTAAAGTAAAAAGTAAAAATCAAAAAGTAAAAATTGGTTCCGTGCTGCTATTCAGAAATCACCGTTGTTGATTCGTTTTTTTGTTGACCAGCTTTTTTTAAGTAAAGAGTGAAACGTAAAGACTGTTTTCTAGCTGCTT
>MWWF01000047.1_pt1 | contig 19384 bp, 18 predicted proteins | sample 1047351 | NCBI WGS metagenome assembly MWWF01 (sample SAMN06349970, study PRJNA376086) | soil metagenome | isolation source: MGM-3 sample Antarctic (ecotone) soil | place: Antarctica
TAATGATCCACGTAAAGACAGTGCGTTTTCCATTTTTTACATGGGGATAAACATTGGTGCTGCCCTGGGTGGGCTGCTGTGCGGCTACGTGGGGCAGCGGATCAACTGGCACTACGGCTTTGGTCTTGCGGGGTTGTTTATGATACTTGGCCTGGTGGTATTTGCCTTTGGCAAAAAAAGCCTGGGGCAAAAAGGCCTGCCGCCTAATGTGCAGCAATTGCAAGCGCCCAGGTTTGCTTTTCTTACTACCGAGCACCTTATCTACATTGGTTCACTGGCGCTTATTCCGCTTATTGTGCTGCTATTTCACCGGTATGGATTTATGGATATTATCATGTTTGGGTTGGGCATTCTTTCACTGGCTTATATTTTATTCCTCGCCGCCAGGCTACCCCGCGAGCCACGTTTAAAACTCTTTGCTGCCCTCGTGATGATCATTTTTTCAACCCTCTTCTGGGCCTTTTATGAGCAGAATGCCGGCTCGCTTAACCTGTTTGCCATGCGCAATGTTGATATGCATGTTGGCGGCACCGAACTGCCCGCACTGGCAGTCAATAATTTTCTACCGCCGGGCTGGGTGGTAGTGCTCAGTTTTTTGTTCGCATGGTTATGGCCGTGGTTACACAAACAAGGCCGCGAACCTTCCACCCCTTTAAAATTTGCGTTGTCCTTTATACTTATGGGCATAGGTTTTTACGTGTTTTACCTTGGCTGCAAGGCCAGCACTTCCACCGGCCTAATTCCGTTGGTCACCTTTATAGGGGGGTACTTTTTTATTATTTGTGGCGAGATGTGTTTGTCGCCTATCGGGCTGTCGATGGTCACCAAATTATCACCGGCCAACATCGTGGCGATGATGATGGGGATTTGGTTTTTTGCAAGCGCTATCGGCGAGTTTCTTGCCGCCAAAATTGGGGCCCTCATGAGTGTACCGCAACACATTGCCGAAGCAAATGACCCCGCTACATCCCTACCTTACTATGCCTCTATCTTAAGCAAAATTGGCCTTGGTTCACTGGCCATTGGTGTGCTGCTATGGATGTTTGTGCCCGTAATAAAAAGATGGATGAAGGATATAAAGTAAGCTGGTGTGAGTGGTGAGTTGTCAGATGTCAGATGTGAGTTGCCGCAATATTCTTTCTTGTGCGCAACACACTCACATTCACAATTTACAACTCAGAAGTAGTTTGTGTAAGTCTGAGCCTCTGGCACTTCAATTACTTGTCGCCAGTTCTTTTTGGAAGCCGGCTTTAGCACTTCGATGATGCATCGTTGCGACGCTCCGTTCATCTTTGATACCTTTATGGGCGTACACAACATTGGCAATACACAACCTGTATTTCTCCACTATGTTGAATTGCCAACTATCATAATCCACTCACCTTTATTTCAGTGCAATGCATTTTAGTAACGCGAAAACAGGGAAGCTCAAATGCTTTGCGTGTAGCCAAACACAACAACGCTCATCTATCAAGATGCAAAAACTAATGGCAAGCGCAACATTGTTTTGCCACGTGCATTTACCTTAATTTACTTTTTCAACTCATCACTTCACTCGACACTGCATTATGAAAAAGAACCTATTTGACAATGGCGTAAGCGAGCAGGTATTACTTCGTGCTGCGCGATTAAGTGAAAACTCCAAACCAACCTGGGGTACAATGAATGCAGCAGAAATGCTACGGCATTGTAGTGCAGCACTTGTTGCTACCCTCAGCACGCCTAAAGAGATAAAGCCAACAACACTTAGGCAACGCATAAAACGTTTTGCAATGCTCAACTTTATACCCGCTTTTCCGAAGGGAGCCAGGACGCCGGACGTATTAGACATGAAGAAGAATAACATGGCAGTAGATAACCTGCCGGAAGAGTTGGAAAGCTTCAAACACCATGTAATACAATTCGCACAACACCCACAGCCCATCCTTGTAAGCCATCCCTACTTTGGCACCATGTCTAATAAACAATGGGGCATATTAACCTGGATGCACCTCGATCATCACCTTCGCCAGTTTGGGGTGTGAGGTTCGAGTTGTAGCAACGGTTGCGAAAGCAGTGAATTGATTAAATGTCGAATCCGGAACAAGTGCCGAATTTATTGTCCAGCCCTGCTTTTGCAAATAGTTTTGATGCCCTGGGCTTCTCGGTCACACGTGTAATGCCTGTTTAATTATTTAGTTTCTTGATAAGTCCTTCAGTTTGCTTTGGAAACTTTTCAATTATCCATTTTAGTACGTCCAATTGGTCCGATGTTGGAGCTCTTCTTAACTGGGCTAGAAGTTTTATTGCTTGGGGTCTATTCAGTGTAAGATTCGATGCACCTTCATTACATACAGAACAAATTGCTTTTAAATTGCCCGGTTCATCACTTCCGCCCATTGTTTTATCAATGATATGTCCAATGTGTAACCTTGTCTTTCTTCCATCATCGTAAGGATGCGGTTCACCCGCGGCGGCTCCACACATTTGACAAGTAAAGCCATTTCTGTCGAGAACAAATGATCTTACTTCTTTAGAGATTCCTCTTTGAAATGCAGGTAGCGGCTTAAGGTCAACTAAAAGATATTCGCCAGGCTTCAACTTACTTCTATCATTGTGAGTTACTATATTCATCCCTTCTTAATTTCTCAACTCTCTTACACGCCTACCCCATTCACTTGTACCGGCAACTTCTCTTAAGATGTCAGAGTTTAAGACCTTGGCTACGTGTTTAATAAAAAAATCACGCAATTTGGCTCTGGAGCCTTTGCCTTTTAGAGCCGCTTTGCTCATATTTTTTTAATACATTTATTATGGATAGTCCTATTGCTTTTGCCACCGGTGGAGGAAATGCGTTACCAACTTGTCTATATGCAGGTGTTTTCTTTCCTGCGAACTTCCACTCTTTTGGAAAGCCTTGGATTAATGCAGCCATTTTTAATGTTAACCGAGGCATCGCTTTTGAACCATTAATTGGAGGTGTATCTGCAAGTCCTTTACCGTCTACTCCAAGCAATGCCCAAGATTGTTTTGCTCTTGTTGGACCAAGGTCTGCGCCACCATGTTTTTTTGAACCGCCTACGAGAGTCGGTGCAATATTGTTTGCTATTAGTTTCCAATTGATAACATTTTCCCAACCTAGAGAACTCATCTCTTCAAATAAGAGTTCACCCACACTTAATGGAGGGTTTTCATTTTTCAAAGGCCATTCAAAGTAATTAAAATATTGTTTTTTAAAAGCGAGAAGAATAGCTCTAGGCCTCAATTGAGAAACACCATAATTGGAAGAATTGACAAGTCTCCAATCACATTGATAGTCCATTTCATAGAGTTGATTCAGAATATGTCGTCTGTATTCTTTGAATTTTATATCAAGAATTCCGCGTACATTTTCAAGCATTACTACTTTGGGATTACACTCCTTAACAAGTCGAAGTGCTTCTGGAAATAGATCTCTTTCATCAAGCTGTCCCAATTGTTTCCCTGCAATTGAAAATGGCGGACAAGGTACTCCGCCAGCAAGTAAGTCAACTCCACTATAATTTTGAGAAGAAAAATCTTTTACATCCTTATTTAGTACTGTCCATTTAGGTCTGTTTAAACGAAGGGTGGCGCAAGCGATAGATTCTATTTCTACCAAAGCAAGGTGTTCAAATCCTGCCTGTTCCAGTCCTACAGCCTGTCCACCAGCACCTGCACATATTTCAATTGAAGTGTAACTCACCGTAGTTTAGTTGTTTGCCAACAAACTTAGTAATTTCATGTTACACTTCAACATTTAGGGTAGTAGTGTCGGCAAGTTATTTAATTCTTGCTTGTAGAACCGCTAGCCAGAACCTGTAGGTAGCAGGAAGAAAACAAAGATGCTAGCTTCAGAATTAAATAAAATGTAGTTGTTCAAATTTTCCATTTAAGATAAAAGCGTCATCTGCTGCTAACCATTTGTTTAAAATAGTAGCATACACCTGCTTAAAGTCGGTAGTATAATTTAGGTCGCCATCAACTAAATTGCCGAGGTCGGGCATACCATTTAGCAATCCTTTTTGCTTCAGGCCTCCACTCACTAAAAACATATTATTGGCTGTACCATGGTCGGTGCCGCCGCTTGCGTTCTGGGCTACCCTTCTTCCAAATTCGCTAAAGCTAAACAACAGCACATCTTTAAAACGGCCATTTGCCTTCAGGTCTTTTACAAATGCAGCCACCGCATCATTCATCTCAGTAAATAATCTTTGCTGTTGGGCTTGTTGGTTTACATGGGTATCAAAACTACCCAGGCTTACATAATATACCCTGGTATTTATCTCAGAAAAAATGAGTGAAGCAATGGTTTTTAAACTGGCTCCCAAACCCGATTTAGGGTACGCTGCCGATGCCGGATGAAGCTTGCTTTGTTTGAAAATGTAATCAGCACTATGTATCGTTTCAGCCATCGTTTTATAGAGGTAATCTACCGGCTGCATGTGTTGGGTGGTTGTGTGTACCTTATTCAAGTCTTTAAAAAAAGCTTCGCGACTACTGCCGTATAAACGCGCAGGGTCTTTAAACGCAAGGCCTTTTACGTCCTTACCCTTTAGTGCAAGACTGAGCACATCATCCACCTCAAGTGCATGCGTGGGGCTATCGCACCCATGGCATTGGGCATCAAGATAGCGCCCCAGCCATCCTGTTTGCAGGTACTCGCTACTTGCACTGGCTGTTTGCCAAATGTCCATACTTCTAAAGTGGCTACGGTTAGGATTTGGATAACCCACATTATTTAAGATACCAAGCTCGCCCTCATCATACAATCCTCTAAAACCTCCCAGGGCAGGATGTAGCCCAACCTCATCGGTTAGCGCCAATATGCTTTTCTTCTCCAGGGCAATACGCGGCCTGTTCTTGTAATAGTCGTCGCTGCCAAACGGAACTACCGTATTTAAACCATCATTTCCACCACTCAGTTGCAGCACAACTACCACTTTATTACCTGCAGGAACAACGTCGGGTTTCTCAAAAGCTTTTAAAAATTTTGGCATCATCAGCGAGGCAGTTGCCAGCGATCCTGCCTGCAAAAACTGCCTTCTCTTAATATACATACCGTCTGATTTTATGTGTTTCAACACCGGTGAAGTTTAGTATCGGGCATTAGCACAACTGGTATTCAGGCGTGCTCAAAAAAGTAAGTGTAAGGGTTTGAATATAGCGCTCCCGGCTACTCGAATCAACATGCCGGTTGACCATTTCAGGTGGTAAAGCACCAGCCGGTGTTTGTAGTATTCGCTTTTCTACCGCTGCAAAAAGTGCCAGCCTTTTTATGGAGTCAAACTGTGCAGTATAGGTCTGCCAGTCAACAGTAGATTTTTTACTGAAACTCCGTGGCAAGCCTATCTTTTTAGGCGTACGCACCATGGTGTCAGTCATGCCCATATTCACATCGTCGTCTACTTTCGGCGTAATGGTCAACAGTTCACTTCCCGTAAGTAGTTGGGGCATTCTCATACGAAGCATCAGCGAAGAGCTGTCTATCCAGTTTGTTCCGCCAAGCCAGCCAGCCACATTGGGCGGGTACAATAATACCTGGCCAAGACTGCGCTGCAATAGCAGTTGAACTTGCTCATTGCCAAACTGCATGGGCAACATTCTGCGTATGCCCACCAACAACTCTACTGGCGATTTTATTCTGGTTCCAATGTTCTTCTCAGTGTAAAACCATTCACTCGTAAAAATGTCGCTTAGCAAGCCGCTAATATCATAGCTACTCTTGTAAAACCGGTCGGCAAGCCAGCGGACTTGATCTTCATCAGGTGTTTCATTTACAAAATAGCGGTAGACTTTACGGGTCACAAAGGTGGCAGTCTCTTTCTTCTCCAGGAGTATATCTAATATGTCGTCTCCATTAAAATTGCCCCTTTTACCTAAGAACACTTTTTCACCCTCGTCGTGCTGGTTTCCTCTAAATACAAATTCGCCCTGTACATTGTAGCCCCAACCGGTAAATGCCCGGGCTGCTGCTTTTACATCTGCTTCAGAATAATTGCCTGTGCCAAGGGTAAATAATTCCATCAGCTCACGGGCAAAATTTTCGTTGGGCTTTGCCTTCCTGTTCTGTTGGTTGTTGAGAAAGGCCAGCATGGCGGCGCTTCTGCTTACTTCCAGCAAGAGGTCTCGAAAACTTGCCAAAGCATGCACCCGAATGGTATTAAGCAGTGCTTGCTGAAAAAAGACATTGTTGTTTCTGCAGGCAAAATGGCCGTGCCAAAACAACGCAACTTTTTCGCGAAGCGATGCCGGGTTGTTTACCATTGCATCGAGCCAGGTTAGGTTGAGCGTTTTGATCCCTTCACGCATTTGCTGCGCAACCTCGCGCCGCTTCTCCTTTCTGGCTTCGGCATCGGTCATGCTATTGGCCATACCGGGCAGTATGTCCTGCGGCAATTCGAGCCGTAATGTTTCGGAAACGTTGAAGGGGATTGGTTGTTGAAGTGAGGCTTTCACCATGGATTCGTACACGTGTTCAGGTGAACTATTTAATTTCTTGTCATCAGTAGCAGAGGGCCCAAATCCAGCTCGCCATAGCAAGTGCTGAATTTGAGTTTGTTTGGGAGCAGGCATTCTTTGGGTTTGACTATTGACATAGAGGTATTAACAATGTTTAACGGTTGGAAAACAAATTACAAGGCTAAAAATTACAGCGTATCAAAAAGCCAAAGGCCAACCAACTCTTTTTATTGGATACAAAGAACATTGCGGGTTGAATAATGAACAAACTATTTCCCGCAATAGTGAGCATTAACTTCCACTTAACTAGGAGATTAAATAGGTTAGAACCCAATAGATTTTACGCTTTAAAGCTGAATGGATGGTTACTATTTTAAGCTGATTTGTTAGCTAAAGGTTCATACGATTACTATGGTGTGGCTACACTTTCGTAAAGGGAAGGAAACGAGGGTGAGGGAAAAAAGCCGCGTAAAGAATCAAGAGCACAAGAGTGCGACGCAACAGAAGAATCATTGAAACTCACCTGTTCGGTCCAAAAAAAACTCCTTAGTGGCCAATTGATCCGCACATTAATACCCAAGTGTTTATTTAACCCATAGAATGCAAGGCTACTTTGTTGCCTTCCGTATCTAGCATTAGGGCCCAGTAGCCAAAGTTTTGCCCGGGAGCAACAGGTGTTTTTGCTACGAGTAACTTTCCGCCTGCAGCTTCTACCCTATCGGCTACCACTTGCAAATCCGGTTGGCAGTTCAGGTATACGAGTGTGGCGTTTTCGCCAACTGCTGCATCTTCGGCACGCCGCACAATCGCACCACCAATTTTACCCTCTTCAAAATCGTACAAAAAGAACCCCATACGTGTGGTACCCATCATGCTTTCAGGCATCAGGTAATTGAAAATTGTTTCATAAAATTTTCGCGATCTGTCAAAGTCATTTACGGGAATTTCGAACCAATTAATAGCATTGCCGTGTTTCATATGTTTTTACTTTTTACCTGGTTAAAATACTACTTCTTTTTTCTTTTTTACACTGCTGTTCATTGGGGCATTATAACGGCTAAAGTGGGCATTTTCAGTAAACATTTTCAGCTTCGCTACACATGTAAAAGCGTTTGTTAAGCCCGTTTATTGTCTTTAAAAAAGATACACCGGGCAGCCTAAAGTTTTGAAGTTGCACTTTACATGAAAGCGTGGAAACAAGGGTAAAAACAGCACTTTATTTCTAAGGCCACCAACATCTTTGCCGCTGCCGGGGCTGCCTTATGGCATAGTATTGGTTATGGGTGATGAAAATGATAGATTATGAAGAAGAAATTATTTATGCTAACGACAGCAGGCCTTTTTGCAATGGCAAGTTTTGCGCAGGTGGCACCATCAACAAACAAGGGTGGACTAAAGGTAATAGGTGGGGTAAACCTGGCTAATGTAACCATCGACAATAACGGCCGCGTAGATGAATCTAATGGACTTACAAGTTTCCAGGTGGGGGCAATACTTGACTTGCCATTAGGGGACGGTCTTTCGTTGCAACCAGGACTGTTGTATACTGGAAAGGGCTCTAAAACACAACAAGGGAGTGAGTCATCAGCCAGTTTCTACCGTGCTACAACTAACCCAAGGTATGTTGAGCTACCGGTAAACCTGGTGGGGAAAATTCCAATGACAGGGAGTAGCAATTTTTACTTTGGTGCAGGCCCTTATGTAGCGGCAGGTATAGGTGGTAAGAACAAAGTAAACGGCAAATTATTCGGTGTTGCATTCAACCGCGAGACAGACATTAATTTTAGCAATGACAACCCGTTAACAAGCACGGAAGAAAATCAAGGTTATGGCAAACTGAAGCGCTTCGACTATGGTTTTAATGTATTAACCGGTCTTGATCTTGGAAAATTTTCTGTGGGTGCAAATTATGGTTATGGTCTTGCAAAAATTAACTCCGGCAGTTCCAACCGTGCAAATGATAAGAACAAACACCGCGTTTTGAGTTTTACCCTTGGTGTAAAAATCTAACGTAAAACATACAACAAACTAAAGGGAATGGGCAAAAGCCGGTTCCCTTTTTTTGTACGCCGTTATAACACTTTATTAAGAAGAAAGCCTACCGTCCAATTGTTTATGATCTATCGTTTTCGTTAAGATGCAAACGATGTATTGTACTTCAAAGGATCGCATAAAACCACATGCAAATTCTCTTCAATTTTGACGGGCGGTAAGTAGCAACGTCTGAAAGTTTTTGTAAAGTTGCCCCAACTTTACATATGAAACTGACTTAGCCCGTAGCATACCCGAGTATGAGCGCAGTAAAAACTTTAAGAAAAAAGACCGGCCGTCGCGCCGTGTTTTTACTGCGGTTATCACCGGTTTTATACAACCCAGCCACGATAAAAGATATTCTTGAAATACACCTGTGTAGTATTTCCCGTCAGGTCCTCCAGGCGCTGTTAAGGGCTACAAGTTTTTTGAAAGTGTTGATTACCCGTTCAATGGTATAATCTATTTCCTCAGGCGTGGTAAAGCGGCCAGGGCTAAAGCGTAAAGAGCCATGTGCAAGCGTTTCATCGAGCCCCATAGCAATTAATACGTGAGACGGGTTTAAAGATGCCGAAGTGCAGGCCGAACCCGAACTTAAGGCTATGTCTTTATTGATCCCCATTATCATAGCTTCCCCTTCTATATGTTTAAAAGCAATATTAGTAACATGTGGTAAGCGATGCGCCCGGCTGCCATTTACCGAGGTTTGTTCCAGAGTTAGTAAAGCATTCTCAAGCCGGTTGCGAAGGTGGGCCAGGCGAACCATCTCCTCCTTCATAAGCGACAGGGCTAGTTCGGCTGCCTTACCAAATCCCACAATTCCCGGCACGTTCAGGGTGCCACTTCGCAGCCCGCGTTCATGACCGCCACCATCAATTTGCGCCGAAAGTTTTACCCTTGGGTTTTTTCTGCGAACATACAAGGCACCCACCCCTTTTGGACCATACATCTTGTGCGCGGTCAACGCCATCAGGTCTATCCCATCTTCATTTACATCTACCGGTATTTTACCTGCTGCCTGCACCCCATCGGTAAAAAACAACACCCCCTGTTTTCTGGCCAGCGCACTTATTTGCTTTATTGGTTGTAGTACCCCGGTCTCGTTATTGGCATACATAATCGCAATCAATACTGTAGCCGGTGTAATAGCGGCTTCTAGTGCTTCCAGGTTAATCAATCCATCTGCGTCCACAGGCAAAATGGTCACTTCGCCACCCAATTGTTCAATGTGCTTACAAGTATCCAGAACGGCCTTATGCTCTGTAGCAGCGGTTATAATATGATTGCCTTTGGCTGCATACATTTCAAACACCCCTTTTATTGCAAGGTTATCGGCCTCCGTAGCGCCACTGGTAAACACAATTTCTTTTGGGTCTGCACCTATCAGCCTTGCCACTTGTTCACGTGCAATATCTACAGCTTCTTCTGCCGTCCAGCCAAAAGGATGGTTGCGGCTTGCGGCATTTCCATAATGCCTGGTAAAGTATGGCAGCATCGCTTCCACCACACGATCGTCGCATGGTGTCGTGGCATTATTATCGAGGTAAACAGGTAATTTTAGCATATTGCAACACCTACGTTTTAATCAACTAAATCTAAAAGGCAAAGGTAAACCAATGGCAGCATGCTCAACTAAACTGGCGCCACTACCACGGCAGCATGCAGCGCATCTTCCTTTCCTTTTCTTCTCCCATTATGAAAAATGTTGAACACATCGGTATAGCCATAAAAGACCTGTCCGTATCTATACCGCTCTTCGAAAAATTATTAAATAGCCTTTGCTACAAAACAGAAGTAGTAGAAAGTGAACAGGTACAAACTGCATTTTTTAAAACAGGCGAAACGAAGGTTGAATTGCTTGAAAGCCTTGCTACCGACGGTATTATAGCAAAGTATATCGAGCGTAAAGGCGAAGGCATTCACCATATAGCTTTTGAAGTGGACAATATTACGGACGAGATTAACCGGCTACAAAAGGAAGGTTTTGTGTTTATCAATACTGTACCGAAACAAGGTGCAGACAATAAAATGATCTGTTTTCTTCATCCAAAACAAACCAACGGGGTATTGATTGAGCTTTGCCAGGAAATGAGGTAGTGGGGCGTACACCAATGTTGCGGCCTGAAGCGCTTTTTTTGGAGCCGAACAGTAGAACTCTATTAGAAATCGTTGCGTCGCACACTTATACTGCATCTTTTCATTGGAGCTTTGCCCGATTAAGTTATTACCCTGTTTGCCTCATGTGCTTTAATCCCAATAGCAAAGGCTACATCTAACTTCCACGTTTATATTCTACAGCCCCAGTTTAGTAATAGCCTCCTGCGCGGCAAGCTGGCTGGCATCTTTCTTATTAAAGCCTTTGCCCAAGGCTATCTGTTCACCATCCAGCATAGCTGCAATGGTAAATATGCGGCGGTTGGTTTCAAGCTTTTCATTAAGGGTTACAAAAGCCAGCACCTTTCCGTTTTTGCTTGCCCATCCAATTAGCTTGTTCTTTAAATTAATGTCTATGTTCTCCAGGTCGTCCACATACAAATGCGGGATGATCATTTGCTTAAGTACCCAGCGCTGCGTTTTTCTATACCCTTTGTCCAGGTATACCGCGCCTACCAGTGCCTCTAGTGTATTGCCGAATATCTGGCTGCCTTTTAATGATCCGTCGAATTTGTTGTACAGGGTTATTTTCTTGAGTCCCATTTTTATTGCAAGATCATTCAACTGGGAGCGGTTCACCATTTTGCTACGCATTTCGGTTAGAAAACCTTCGCCTTTGTATGGGTATTTTTTAAAAAGATAATCAGCAACAATGGCGCTTAAGATTGCGTCGCCCAGGTATTCAAGCCGCTCATTGTTCTCATCAGCACCTTCCTTTACTGAGCGATGGCTAAGCGCAGTGGTATATAACGATAGGTTGCCAGGTTTTAGTCCCAGTACGTTTTGTATTAGCTTTTCGAAGGGTTGTTTGCCTGGCTTTTTACCAAAGAGTCTGTCTAATATTCGCACAATGTTAAGCTACATATTTTTTTACGATCATAGCTGCATTATGCCCTCCAAAGCCAAAGGTGTTGTTTAAGGCTGCATTCACAGTACGCTTTTGCGATACATTGAAAGTGAAGTTCAGGTTGGGATCCAGGTCAGGATCGTCGTGAAAGTGATTGATGGTGGGAGGAACAATATCGTTTACAACGGCCATGATACAAGCCATTGCTTCTACTACACCCGCCGCACCCAGGCAATGGCCTGTCATGCTTTTTGTAGAACTAATATTTACTTTGTAAGCATGTTCACCAAATACATGCATAATAGCTTTCAATTCAGCACCATCACCTAATGGTGTTGAAGTGCCATGGGTATTGATATAGTCTATGTCTTCTGGTTTCATACCGGCGTCGTCCAAAGCTGCAAGCATTACATTCTTTGCGCCCAATCCTTCAGGATGAGGAGCAGTAATGTGATACGCATCTGCTGTAGCGCCGCCACCTGCTATTTCGCAATAGATTTTTGCTCCGCGTGCAAGTGCATGATCAAGGTTTTCTAAAATCAGGACGCCTGCACCTTCACCCATTACAAAACCATCACGGGTTTTATCGTACGGGCGGCTGGCAGTCGCAAATTCATCGTTACGTTCGCTCAATGCTTTCATCGCATTAAAGCCACCTACGCCAGCCTCACTAATTACGCTCTCACTTCCTCCGGATACAATGATATCGGCCTTCCCAATTCTTATGTAATTGAAAGCATCGATGATGGCGTTGGTTGAAGATGCGCAAGCGCTAACTACGGCAAAGTTGGGACCTCTGAACCCATGACGCATTGAGATTTGTCCGGCAGCTATGTCAAGAATCATCTTGGGGATGAAAAAAGGATTGAAACGGGGGGTTCCGTCTCCTTTGGCAAATTCCATCACTTCTTGTTGAAAAGAGATCAATCCACCTATGCCACTGCCAAAAATAACCCCTATACGTTCGGGGTCAATATTGTCTTTATCAATATTAGCATCTATTACAGCCTGATCACTTGCAACAAGAGCGGTTTGTGTAAAGCGATCTATTTTCCGAGCTTCTTTTCTATCAAGGTAGTCCGTGGCTTCAAAACCTTTAAGCTCGCAGGCAAAGCGGGTTTTGAACTTAGTAGCATCAAATTGAGTAATCATATTGGCACCTGATACGCCCCTTACTAATGAATCCCAGTAATCAGCTAAATTATTTCCCAGCGGTGTAATAGCGCCAATACCCGTTACAACAACTCGATTGAATTCCATATGGCTTACCTGAATTTTTAAGTGATAAATCCGCCTACAGCCGCTAAAAGCGTTTGTCAGGCGGATTATAGATTATTGCCAAAAGGTGGTTTGCCAATTATTTAGCGTGTTCTTCCAGGTAGGCAACTGCCTGGCCTACTGTGGTAATTGTCTCAGCTTGCTCGTCGGGGATAGAGATATTAAATTCTTTTTCAAACTCCATGATTAACTCCACGGTATCTAAAGAATCTGCGCCGAGGTCGTTAGTAAAAGAAGCTTCACTTGTTACCTCTGCTTCGTCTACTCCTAGTTTGTCAACAATTATTTTTTTAACTCTTGTTGCGATGTCTGACATTGTTATAAAGTTTAGTTACGGGTGCAAAAATAGATTTTTTGGTAAATAAGCAACGCAATAGGTCATTTTTATTTCTATAGCCCATTGATCAAAATCATCTAAAGCTTTGGCCAGTTGTACATTTTAAAAGGTAGTGTAGACTTATTAGTTGGGCATTTTAATTTATTGCCCCGTCGATGGTAGTGCGGGATACAATACTTAAAAATACCTGCTAACAGCATACAGATACTTGGTATGTATTATATAAATAGCGAATGCCTGTATTTTTTGTTGCGATTTTTTGTTCAATACAGTGCAATAGAGCAGGTTTTATCAACAAAAGAATAGCTGGTGCCAAACAGAAATCATCCCACTGTCATCTTTTCTTAGCGTAATTACGCCCCGGTGAATTGTAGCGGTTCAAAAAAATAACGGGTACTTGTTTCAAAAAGCTGAAAATATCTATTTTCTTTTTTGAAGTTTGCAGATAACTTTAACCTTCATCTAAACGACATCATGCCTCTTAAACTAATAGACCACGGCAGCAAAGAATACCGGCAGATGGTAGACCTGCGTTTGCAGATTTTGCGCAAACCACTTGGGCTAATTTTTACCGATGAGGAATTGGAAAAAGAAAAAGATGATGTATTGATTGGCGCCTTTGAGGATGAGGTAATGCTTGGCTGCTGTATGCTTACCAAACTAGATCCACAAACAGTTCGGTTGAGGCAAATGGCCGTAAAAACCGGCTTACAAGGAAAAGGAATAGGGAGAGTACTGATGCAATTTGCAGAAAACCTTGCCAGAGACAGGGGCTATACCCGCCTGGTAATGCATGCCCGGAAAACTGCTGCTGGCTTTTACGAAAAATTGGGCTACAAAATTTCAGGCGATGAATTTGTAGAAGTTACCATCGAGCACTATATCATGGAAAAAATGCTGTAGGGCTTTACTTCTTCTTAATCTTTCTAGTCAACAATAGCCGTAGTTCATCCATGTACACCGGGTCGTCAATAGCCTCTTTGGGGACAAGAAAGAAAGAGCGGCTGTTGAAATATAAATGAATGAAATGTGGCGTTTCAAAAAAGGTGCTGAACCTATTCCATGACCACTCCATCAATCCTTTTTCATTCTCCAACACCACGCCGGTTTCCCTGAATTGCAGCATGAAATTGTCTTTAAACGTGGCAGCATTTCTATAAACGGTATATGGGAGTATAAACCAAAAAGAAACCATCAAAGCTATCCAAAGAAATGAACTGATTAAAAAAGCCAGAGGAGACACCAGTTTAAAGGAAAACAACACCGCCGAGAAAATAGCAAACACGTTTATCAGTACCATCATCACCCTTATCTCTGGCCGCTTAATAAAATGGTACCGAAGTGCCTGAAGTACCCGCTTTTTATCATAAGCGATATATATATCCATAGTAATTGGTTAGGCAAATAAAAATAGGGAAAAACAAAAGACAAGATCGTTTAACCTCCAATGGTGCAGTTACTTCAAAATGAAATACCCGGAACTGATAAATGAAGGGCAAGGAAGTAGAAACAATTGGGTTAAAAAGCCGCGTGATGTACAAATAGTACAAGAGAGCCCCGCCGCGGCGGGGACGATGTTTGGTAGGATTCCTGCTGCTTGCCCAAAAAAAACGCTTAAGTTTACGGGTATAGCAAACTAAAGAGGCAGGCAGAACAATGTCGCTCAAACCCCAGTCGCCAGGACAATAAAATATTATTTTGAATGTCGAAGGTTAAATCAGGTTTTTAGCACGCTGAGCATTTACTGGCTTGTAAACTTATGAATGTTGCTTTATGGTGAAGTAATATCTTTTAGGCTCAACTTGAATTCACCCAACTTCTCGCCCTTGAGCCCAAAGTAATTAACAGATAAGGTACGTTGCAAGCCCTCTCCTGCAATCGTTATTTTAGCGTAGTTCTGCTTACCATCTATACCCAACACCATTGCCGGCAAATTCTTCTCAATGGTATTGAACCTTGCACTACCTGCAGTAAGCGACGACACCGTAACATCATATAACGGGTACCGGCCCGGGCGGTCCAATTTTATTACCTGGCTAAGGTGGCGGTCGCCTGTGAGAAATAGTACGCTCTGTATATTTTCGGTTGCCAAAAAGGTCATTAGTTCGTTATACTCTGTCGAAAAATGGCGGAAACAATCAGCAGGAGAAATAGGATTAAGCACCTGGCTACCCGTTGCAATAATCCTGAATTTAATATTGGGATTGGTATTGCTGCCGCGTAAACTGTTCTTTAGCCATTCCATTTGCATTTCGCCAAACATACGCTTGTTAAGGTTGGGCTTTCCTTCTATACTGTCGGGCGTTTTATCATTGCTTCTAAACCAGCGGTCGTCAAGTAAAAACACTTGCAGGTCGTTGTAGGTAATGGTTGAATAAACGCCCTCGCCATTTTGCCCGAAGGTGGGGTTACACCAGCTTTCCATGAAAACTTCCCGACTGTCGTCTTTCAATCCAAAACTTTTGTCTGCATTGTCGGGGCCATAATCATGATCGTCCCAAATGGCATAGTGCGGCATTGCCTTCAGGAACGGCTGTAGCGAAGGGCTGCTGCGGTCGGTACTGGCCCGCTTGTGCAAACCCCATGCACTGAAGTAGTCGGCGTCTCTTGTATACCAATTGTCGCCCAACCACAACATAAATGCCTGTTGGGGTTCTTTTGCCATGGTATAAAATATTGAACTGTCTTGTCCATACGGCTTACCCGGCCTGTCGTATTTGGGTTCATTAAAATAAGCGCAACTGCCTGTAAGGAAACTAAAGTCTGGTGCGGGTCTTCGCCATTGCCATAAGTGCTGGGTGGTAAATGTGCCTTTGGTGTAAGGAACAATTGCACCAGCCAAAAGATACACGTATTCGTAGCTGGTACCCGGCTCAAGGGAGTGCAAATCTATTTTTATACGATTAAAAAGGTTGCCTGTTTTGCCGTTGTATCTGTAAAAACGGGAGTTTTTTTCGTCTCCTTTTTTCCAAACCTTAACCGAAATGTTCTTTATGTTCGGAGTGACCTCCAGCCAAAGTATGGCTGTACGAAGTTCCACATGGCCCATCATTGGACCGGCCAAAATGTTCTGCGGCTTTAACGTTGCCTGGCCAAAAACAAAATGGCCTAAAAATAGAAAGGTTGTTAGTATAATGCTGTGCTTCATACGCTCAATTTAATGCTGCAATATAAGGGTTGTGCGGGGCCGCGAAAATGAGTTGGGAAGAGTCATCACTCCTTACCTGGTAGTATAAACGGTGTTTTATTCGTAGTCTAAAAAAGCCGATGGTAGCAATGCTGTAAAAGAGTGCGCCGACTACGGGAAGAAAAGCCTTATCAGTGTTCAATTGCCGGTACCAAAAAGAAAATCCTGCATTGTTAATCTGCGAGATGTAAGGAGTTCTGAGAATAGGAAAGATGAAAAGCTGAGAAAACCAGTGGTCTGAATTTTGCTTTTTTGATATAAACTGAAACCATGGAAAAGAAGAACATTGGCCTTGCAGAAAACCACGACGGTGAGATTATCTTGAATGAAAGCGGCACGTCACTCACCTTCGACCAGACAGAGGAAAGCACCGAACAATTGGTGCAAGATGATAAAACTGATGATAGCAGCAAACCCGAAAAAAGTGATCCGGGTATTGGTCACGCTTGAAACTCCTAGCCCGACAGGATGCAGACGGAAATGGATTCAGACCTCGCTGGAGGCTGAAAATAGCACTTCTGTAAACGAGTGCGACGCAAGCAAAGCCAAATAGTAGTACCCTGACCGGCCCCAAAGAAACAAAAAAACCTCATTTCAATCAACAAAAAGCAAGAGTTCTGAACCCAAAAAAAGCGGCCCAAGAGCCGCCTTTTTGTTTTTTACTTACTTCCATACTCAAGCCCCATATTGTACAACAGGAACGCCCATTTATCTGCCTGCTCTTCAATTATTTTACTGGTGGGCTTGCCCGCACCATGACCGGCTTTGGTAGCAATGCTAATAAACACCGGATTGTTGCACGTTTGGGCTGCTTGTAGCGCGGCAGCAAACTTAAAGGAGTGTGCAGGCACCACACGGTCATCATGATCGGCAGTGGTAACCATTGTAGCCGGGTAGCAGGTGCCTTTCTTAAGGTTGTGTACCGGCGAATATTTAAAGAGGTAATCAAACATTTCCTTGTTATCATCCGCAGTACCATAATCATATGCCCATCCTGCACCTGCAGTAAACTTATGGTAACGCAGCATATCCATTACTCCAACCGCGGGAAAACAAACCCTGAATAAATCAGGACGCTGGGCCATTACTGCGCCTACCAATAGTCCACCGTTGGAACCGCCTGAAATAGCCACGTAATCTTTAGTGGTATACTTCTCTTTGATCAAGTATTCGGCTGCAGCAATAAAGTCGTTAAATACGTTTTGCTTTTGAAGTTTAGTGCCCGCATTATGCCAGGCATCACCATACTCTCCTCCACCCCTTAGGTTAGCCACAGCATATACACCACCATTTTCCATAAACACCAGGTTACTTACACTAAAACCGGGCGTTAGGCTAACATTAAATCCACCATATGCATACAGCATTACAGGGTTGCGGCCATTTAGTTGCATACCCTTTTTGTAGGTAATGATCATTGGTATTTTGGTGCCATCCTTCGATGGGTAAAATACCTGCCTGCTCTCAAACAAAGTAGGATCAAACTGTACACCAGGTTGCTTGTGCAACACCGATGTACCACTGCCAATGTTATATTTAAAAATGGTAGCCGGATACACATAGGAGCTGTATGAGTAGTACACTTCTTTTTCCGTATGCTTGTTGCTAAAGCCGGAGGCAGTACCCAGGCCCGGCAACGATACCGTATTCAGTTTCTTCCCATCAAGCGTATACTCTTCAACATGCGATACGGCATCTTTAGTGTATTGAGCAAACAGGTTGCCACCACCAGTGCTTATGTTTAGCGGAAACTTTTGTTCAGGTATAAGGTCTGTCCAATGTTCGGGGGTAGGTGTGGCTGCATTGGTAACCACTAATTTGCGATTGGGCGCGTTGCGATTAGTGATAATGTACAGCTTGCCATTGTTTGAATACTCAACATTTTGCTCGTTCTCAAAACCGGTAACAACTGGAACAATGGGGGCATTTGGCCGGGTAAGGTCTTGAATATACAATTCATTACCGTAGGTGGCATTGGCTGCAGTAATCACCAGGAACTTTTGGTCTTCGGTTACTCCACCTCCAATATACCTGCGGGGTGTAGCCTCGCCGCCAAACACCAATTGGTCGCTGCTTTGAGGAGTGCCCAGCTTATGGTAAAATAATTTATGCACCTGCGTTTTGCCCGACAGTTGACTTCCTTCTTTTGGTTTATCGTAACTGCTGTAGTAAAAGCCGTCGTTGTTTTTCCAGCTCAGCCCGCTAAACTTTACGTCGTACAGGGTATCATCTACGGCCCATTTATCTTTAGTGTTAATGATGATTACTTTTCTCCAGTCGGAGCCTCCTTCAGATACCTGGTAGGCCGCCAGTGAACCATCCTTTGAAAATTCGATCGAAGCCAATGAGGTTGTTCCATCCGGTGAAAATTGGTTGGGATCAAGAAACACTTCAGCAGGTTGCCCACCTTTCTCCCTGTACAATACGGCCTGGTTTTGCAAACCGTCATTTTTGTAGAAATAGGTGTACCCTCCTTCTTTGAAAGGCGCACTAAACTTTTCATAGTTCCAAACTTCTGTTAGTCTTTTCTTTAGCGCGTCGCGATAAGGGATTTTAGCCAGGTACGCATCCGTTACTTTATTCTGGCGTTGCACCCAATCGCGGGTATCTTCTGCCATATCATCCTCCAGCCAACGAAAGGGGTCTTTAACCGCCGCACCAAAAAAAACATCCGATTGGCTTACTGTTTTGGTCTCCGGGTACTTGCCATTATATGCTCCGGGCTTTTGCGCTTGTATTGTCATAAAAAAAGATAAAAACACTGTTCCAATTACAATTTTCTTCATCGTAGTGGTTTTGTTAGGCGGCAAAAATAAACAACAAAAGAGTTGCTGTTTTTAAAAGAAAAACAAAATATACACCAGCTATTATAGGGGAAAAGAACCGGAACGCTGTCTATGTAAAATCAGTATTATCTTTTAACACAAATATTGTAAACAGACAACCTAAAATAATGACACGTTTATGCCGACAAAGTTTTTAGATTTGAAAACAACTTGCCGGCATCAGCTACAGGTAAATATTACCTTACCTTCTACCTTGTTTTCTAAAACATCTTAATCCCTAAAAATTGCCTTAACGAATGCTTACC
>MWWF01000048.1_pt1 | contig 19165 bp, 18 predicted proteins | sample 1047351 | NCBI WGS metagenome assembly MWWF01 (sample SAMN06349970, study PRJNA376086) | soil metagenome | isolation source: MGM-3 sample Antarctic (ecotone) soil | place: Antarctica
GGCTGATATTTTACCTGATGCATGGATTGATAATTATAGGCTGGGTTTTAGCTCCTGCTTATGCTGTTGTTGCAGCTACATTAAGTTTGCACAAAATAAAAACCTCCTGATGGCTGCAACAGTTTATTTAATTCCCACTGTCCTTACTGAAGGTCAAAAGGATTGCATACCTTCTTATGTTTTGGATGCTGTAAAAAAATGTTCCGTTTTTTTTGTGGAGAACGAAAGGACAGCCCGTCGTTATTTAAAATCTATCTGGAAAGAAATGGTAATTGATGACTATGAATGGTACAACATGCAGGAAGTGAATGAAGAAACTGCGCAGGCTTTCAAACAAAAAATAAAAGAAGAAAAAATCATTGGAATTATCAGCGAAGCCGGTTGTCCTGGCGTTGCCGATCCTGGGCAACAGTTAGTTGAAATTGCACAGCAACTGAATGTAGCAGTAAAGCCATTGGTTGGTCCTAATTCAATTTTGTTGGCATTGATAGCAAGCGGCTTGAATGGGCAACATTTTCAATTTGTTGGTTACCTGCCAATTGATATAACACAAAGAACTACGGCCATAAAAAATTTAGAATCAGAATCACGCCAAAAAAAATGTACGCAGATTTTTATAGAAACCCCTTACCGCAACAACCAATTGCTGGAAACATTGATGAAGACTTGTCATTCGCAAACAAAAATTTGTGTAGCTGTTGATTTGACTGCAGCTACAGAAATGATTCAAACAAAAACTGCAACAGAGTGGAAAAATTCCATACCGCAATTACATAAAAGGCCTGCTATTTTTTTACTTTATTCAGGTAGTTAAATGAAGAAAAATATTTTAATTGCTTCCTTTTATTTTATTGCTTCTACCATTATTACATGGTTCTTTATTCAACATTCCAATCAATACTTAAATGAAAATAAAAAAATACTTTCTGCATCCATTGCGGGTAGTAAATGGACAATACAGATCATTGCTGCATTTTTATTACTGAAAGAAAAAAGATGGCTCTTTATAAAAAATATTGGACTTACCTGTTTTATTGGTTCCCTGATTTTATTGCCTTATTATTTTATAAAGATGAAATGGATAAGCAGTGAGAATTTCTTTTTTGGTTCACTGTTTATTTCTGTACTTGTTATGATAATGAGTTACAGGAAAAGCACATTAAAATCTAATGTTTCTATTAAATGGTATTATACATGGCTTTTATTTCTTGCAATAGCCATCTTTCTGCAATTAAAAATCGTATTTCAAATCTTGTAAATCAAGCAAGGTTATTGATCAACTCTTACACTGTCCACAACGTAATCAGATTCTCCACGCCAGGGAAGGTTGCCATTTTTTTGTTTATAATAAAGCGAAACATAATGCCCTTGCAATGCCATAATCTTTTTTGCAACTGCAGGATCGGTTACTGAAAAATAAAATTTTTCTGAGGCCAAAGGCACATTTACATTTCCTTTTACACTGCTCAGGATCATCTCGCCTTCATAGGTTTTAAACACATTTCCTTTATAAGAAAACTTTTGAAGAAGACCATATCTTTCTCCGCTGCTATAGGTGTAATTGTATTTCCAAAACAAATAGCCAGCCAGGCCAGCGATGAGGACAATGAAAAAAATCCATAAACCTTTTTTCAAGCCTGAACTTTTTTTCTCAATGCGTTTAGTATCTGATTCCATAAACTTTATTTACAGGTAACCTTCAAAAAAAAATACTTCTTTCAAATAAACCAGCCTTCAACAATTAAAAGCCGTATTTATCTATCAAATAAATCAGCGCTGCCATATTCACTGAGCCTAATTGCAGTTCTCTTTTATTCACTGCTTCAAACACATCACTTCTTGCATGATGATAATCGAAATAACGCTGAGAGTCGGGAATAAAACTGGCAACCGGGGTGTTCTGCGTTCTGTTTAACGGACCGATATCTGAACCGCCGCCACCACGGATAATTTCAGATGCGCCATAAGGAGCCAGCAATGGCTGCCAGCTTAAAACTTTTTGGTATTGTTGTTCCGAACCTCCAATGCCAAAACCTCTTGGCGTAAAAGCGCCTTCGTCACTTTCCAATGCAAAAATGTGCTTCTCACCTTTTGCATTTGCTTCTTCTGCATATTTGTTTCCGCCCCTTAAACCGTTTTCTTCATTGGCAAATAATACAAAACGAATAGAATGTTTTGGCTTGTATCCAAGTGTTTTTAATACTCTCAACACTTCAATGGTTTGCACAACACCTGCACCATCATCATGTGCACCTTCGCCTGGGTCCCACGAATCCAAATGACCGCCGATGGTGATGTATTCATTTGGAAATTGCGAACCTTTTAATTCAGCAATTACATTATGCCCGATCATATCTGGCAAAAAATGACCGGCTGTTTTTAGAGTAACTAAAACCGTTTGATCTTTTAAAGTATTGCTTAACCAATCTGCATCAAACAAACCTACTGCAACAGCTGGAATCTTTTCATAAGCGCTATCGTATCGCAAAGAACCTGTGTGAGGAAAATTATTTGTTGCATGGGTCATGCTCCTGATCATTACTGCAACTGCGCCATACTTTGCAGCACGGCTTGCACCTTGTCCACGATAGCCAACCGCATCACGGTAAGATTCAAATGTTTTAACAAAAGTTGGATTGAATGGAACATTGTAAAAAACAATTTTGCCTTTCACTAAATCTTTTTTTGCTTCCAGTTCATCAAAAGATTTTATTTCTATTACTTGTGCGGTCAAAGGTTTTTTACTTCCTATTGAATTGCCTAATGCCAGTACATCAAATGCTCTTTTATTTTTTTTCAATGCAGAAAAAGCAGTTACTTCATCCTTTCCGCCTCTTAACCAATGCGGCACCATACACTCCTGCAACCAGGCATTATCGGGGTTTATTTTTTGAAATGTTTTCAATCCCCATTGTTCTGCTTTTACCATTTGCGGAGAGCCGGACAATCGTCCTCCAATTTGCTTTGTCAGCCACCGCAGATCATCATAAGATTTTCCATTCAACAATATTTCATCAGCAATTCGTTTGATAAAAATTGAATCTTCATTTTGTGCAAACGCAACAGATAAAAAAACACAACTTGTTACGGTCAATAAAAATTTCTTCATGCTTTAAAATTAAATTGAAACTGCATTGCAAATACAATTATTTAACGATTGAGAACAAAAGCCGTCTCCATTTTGTATTTACCTTCATCTACTGAATATTTTTTTATGAAGATCGGAATTGTTTGTTACCCAACATTTGGCGGCAGTGGCGTATTGGCCACTGAATTAGGAAAGGCATTAGCACAGAAAGGACACCAGATACATTTTATTTCTTACCAGCAGCCGGTAAGGTTGAATGGTTTTATTCCCAATATTTTTTATCACGAAGTGCAGGTGCCAACTTATCCTTTGTTTGATTATCCACCTTACGAAACAGCACTGGCAAGTACAATGGTGGATGTGATAAAGAATAATAAATTGCAATTGTTGCATGTTCATTATGCCATTCCTCATGCATCAGCAGCTTACATGGCAAAAAAAATATTGGAGCAGGAAGGCATTTATATTCCAGTCATTACAACATTGCATGGCACCGATATTACCCTTGTTGGAAAAGATAAAACTTACGCTCCTGTTGTTGCTTTTTCTATCAATCAAAGTGATGCTATCACTGCTGTATCGCAAAACCTGCGGGATGAAACTTTTAAAACATTTAAAATAGAAAAGAACATAGAGGTAATTCACAATTTTGTTGATGTGCAGCGCTTCAACCGCAAGCCAATTGATGCATTTAAAAAAGTGATCGCTCCAAATGGCGAAAGAATTTTATTACATGCTTCCAACTTCAGAAAAATAAAAAGAGTGCAGGATGTAGTAAAAATATTTTATGAAGTGAGCAAAGAAATTCCCAGCAAATTATTGTTTGTTGGCGATGGTCCTGAAAGAACAACAGCAGAACAGTTATGTAGGGAGTTAGGTGTTTGCAACGATGTGCAATTTGTGGGCAAGCAGGAACAGATGGAAGATATTTTAGCCATCGCAGATCTTTTTTTACTGACTTCTGAATACGAAAGTTTTGGGCTGGCAGCATTAGAAGCAATGGCTGCTGAAGTGCCTGTTATATCAACCAATGCAGGCGGCTTACCAGAGATAATGATTGAAGGTGTTACAGGTTTTATGGGTAACGTTGGCGATGTTGAAACAATGAGCAAACAAGCAATTGATATTTTGCAGGATGATGAAAGACTACAGCAATTTAAAACCGGCGCTGCCAAACATGCTCACACATTTGATATCAAAAATATTATTCCGCTTTACGAAAAATTATATGATGAAGTGTTGAGTAAAGAGTTGGTGCATTAACGCCGCAGCCAAGGGGAAGGATTAACTTTTCTTGTTTCATTCATTAAAATCAGATCAACCTGTCCGCCTGTTCCGTCATCAGCAGTTGCAGTAGTTCCAATTACCTGTCCAGTATTTACGTTAGCTCCTTTACTTACGTTTACAGAACCAAGATTGCTGTAAACAGAAAAATATTTACCATGACGTATCATTACCATCCAACCATCGCCTAAATTAGAAACAGCACTAACTTCTCCTTGGAACACTGCTTTTACTGATCCACCTGCAGAAGGTGTTGAAATAGTAATGCCGGGATTATCAATCATCAATTCACCAACTTTACTTGTACCAAATGGAATGCTTAACACGCCATTGTCAACGGGCCAGGGCAAGCTGCCACGGTTCTTTTCAAAGCTGGCATTTAAGGCAACGTCTTTTGCATTCAAATCGAGATAACTTTTTTTGGTTTCTGTTTTTTTAGTAGTGGTGGTAGTTGTGTTTGGATTAACTGATGTTGTGTTATTCTTTTTTTCGGCTAAGGCACGGGCTTCCGCTTCTTTTCTTGCTTTTTCCACTTCACGCTTAACAATGGCATTGATCTGGTTTCGCAACTGCCCATCCCTTTTTTTCTTGGAAGCAATTTCTTTTGAAAGATTTTTTTCCTGTGTTTTTAATTTAGACACCACGGCGTCTTTTTCTTTCTTCTGTACTTCCAACTCATTCAATTGCTGCTGCTGGTTTTGCAAGGCAGATTTTTTTTGCGTTTGCTTGCCAAGCAGTTGTTGCTTTTTATTTTCGATGGCTTTTTTTTGCTCCAAAATATTTGCTACCTGCTGCTGGCGGTAAGTTCTGTAAGTTTTTAAATAAGAAACTCTTTTCAGTGCATCATTAAAATTATCTGCAGAAAAAATAAAGTTTAAAAACTCATAACTGCTTTGATTTTTATAAGCATACACAACGCTTCTTGCATACTGAGTTTTCAGTGTATCTAATTGCACCTGCATGTGGTTAATTTCCAAAGTGCTTAAATAAATATCATCATTAATGCTGCGGATCTCCCGGTTGATATTGCCAATGAGCTTATCCTGTAATTCTAATTTACGTTGCAAAATCTGGAGCTTAGCCAAAGACTCCTTTTTTAAGCCTCTTACTTTATTGTAGTTGGATTGTATCTCCTGGATTTGTTTCTGAATTTCCTGGCGTTCTTTTTCAAGTTTGGCCTTATCCGTAGAAGGCTGGGCTATTACAAGTTGAACACTCAAAAAGCAGATGAAGAGGATCAGGAGTTTTTTCATGTGTGGAATCTTAAGAAGTATTGTGTTAAACGCCGTTACCCAAAATAAATTTTAATTGCGGTCATAATTTTTGGGCACAGAGAATGGAAAACTTACATCTCCATTAAAATCGTACTGTTTAAAATCAAGTTTTATATCCAGTCTTTTTTTCTCAGTTACAGATATTCTTCTTTTTGTTGAAAATGGAAAACCTTTTTTTGTCTCGTAATCATTATAGGTAAGGTCTGCTGTGCGGTTGCGGGCTATGTCAACATCATCAAGTTTAATATGCGATACTGTTTTATCTGGCTCACTTAAAGTGATTAGTGTTTTAAAAAATTGGCCAATGCTAAGCATTGACATTGTGCCATTACCTGTTGAATAAGACACAATGTTAGAATCAAGAAAAACAACATTGCCAATCAAAAGATCCTGTACCGTTTTCAAATCAAGCGGCAGTTCAGTTGCTTCCTGCAAATAATCAACACTTCTGGCTGTATATATTTTGTCGTGTTTGTTCAAAAGCTTTACCGAATCTTTTGTAATCAGCACCCTCATTACATCAATACCCAATATGGCATTTACATTGATCCAGATAATGCTGTCCTTATACATTCTCACATTGGCTGTCAGGTCATAGCTCTTATCATCTCCACCTTTATAATCAACATTCACCTTTGCTGAAAAAGTTTTGAAGTCAATTTTATTGGAAACAATTTTTTGTAAGGCACTATTGATAATTTTTAAAGTATCGTTCTTTCTCATGCCATTTGAATCAACTGTTGTTATAGTTGAATCTTTTTTGGCAATTGCTGTTTGTATTTTTCTTGTTGACCTGCAAGATGCCAGTAAGCAAATTGATAGGATGAAAATAAAAACTTTTGTCATGTCATTTAATTTTTACCAGTAGAACCAAAGCCGTCTTTGTTGCGGACCGATTCATTTAAAATTGTTACTTCTTTCCACTCAATTTTTTCAACCTGTTGCAATACTAATTGAGCAATTCTGTCGCCAGGGTTTATGATCTGGTCTTCATTGGAAAAGTTTACCAAAAGAGCCATAATTTCTCCGCGGAAATCGCTGTCAATTGTGCCAGGTGAATTAAGACAAGTAATCCCTTGTTTCACTGCCATTCCGCTTCGAGGCCTCACTTGTGCTTCATAACCTTCTGGTAGTTCAATAAACAATCCGGTTGGTACTAAATTTCTTTCAAAAGGAGGAAGCGATATAGGTTTTAAAATTGCTGCTCTGAGATCCATGCCGGATGAACCTTCTGTAGCATACACCGGTAACTTATTATCAGATGTATTTACAATTTTTACTTCAACTGCCATATGTTCAAAGATAAGTTTGCCTCAAAACAAAAAGGTTAAATAGTTTCCAATAAAACGGTTGCATAAGCAATCAGGCCTTCGGCTCTCCCAACAAACCCCATTTGCTCAGTTGTAGTTGCTTTGATGGAAATATTTTTTTCAGAAGTATTGATGATAGCCGCAATGGTTTGCTGCATTTGTTGAATGTAAGGTTTGATCTTTGGCTCCTGTAAACAAACTGTGCTGTCAATATTCACTAACAGGTAAGCCTCTTTTTGAATAAGCTTCATTGTTTGCTGTAGCAATATTTTACTGTCAATATTTTTATACTGTATATCTGTATCGGGAAAATGAACGCCAATATCTCCCAAACAGGCAGCTCCAAGCAAGGCATCGCAAATAGCATGAAGCAAAACATCAGCATCGCTATGACCAACTGCGCCTTTATGATGGGGAATGTGAACACCGCCGATCATCAATTTTCTTCCTGCTGATAGTTGGTGGAAGTCAACGCCGGAACCTATTCGGTAAGCCATAATTTTATTTGTGCAAATATATCTGCTAAATAAAAAAGCGATCAACCATTTGGCAGATCGCTTTTTTATTTTATTTCGAAATGTTTTATTTAGTATCGCTTCCGTCAAAATCAAATATCAACGAGAAACGAAGCGTATTTGATAATGGGTTTTGAGAATTGCCAGAACCACCTGAAGGAATGAGGTAAGAAAAGTTCAAACCAAAGATGTTGTATTTAATACCAACACCTGTTGTAAAATAACGGCGGTTACCTTTGGTTTTGTTCTCATAAAAATAACCTGCACGCAGGGCAAACTGGTTGTTATACCAATATTCTGCGCCGGTTGAAATTTGAAATTCTTTCAACTCTTCACTAAAGCCATCAGGTGCATCGCCAAAAGAGGAGAACCAACTGCTTACTACACTTTTGCCTCTGTACTTCACCAGGTTTGCAGAATCGGTTGAAGTGTTGCCGGAAGCCGCAGGTGGTGTTGGTACCATTAATTTATTAATGTCAAGACCGAAAGTTATTTTATTGCTTTCATCAAAGGATTTTGTGTAAGTGGTTCCAATGCCAAAATTAGCAGGGATATAGTCTTTTTGATCTGCGTTATCTGTGTAAGCGATCTTAGCGCCGAGGTTAGTTAAAGCAGCTCCAAAAGCCCAACCTGTTCCTACAGTATTTAGTCCATGGTAATAAAGACCAAGATCACCGGCAACAGAATTGCCAGCCTGGTAAGTGCTTCCATTTCCAGAGAAACCACCGGCAAGATTTGAATGAATATATTTCAATCCAATACCAAGACCCAACTTATCAGAAAGTTTTCTTGAATAGCCAACATCAATACCAAACTCTCTTGGATTAGCACTTTGCAAATTGTTACCAAAATTGTCGGTGAATTGAATGCTTCCTAAACTGAAATAACGCATAGAAGCAGAAATGGCCTGCGTTTCATCTAACTTATAATACCCGGAAACTGAAGCCAAATAAACATCGTTCACCAGTTTTTTTAACCATGGCGTATAAGTTAGATTGATGCCAGCTTTAGAAGTGTTGAATGGAACTTTTCCTATATTAAAATAAGAGGAAGCAGCATCAGGCGAAGTGGCCAAAGAAAGATCACCCATACCACCGGCACGGGCATCCGGAGAAATTCTTAAAAATGGTACAGCAGTTGTTACAACATTAATAGGTTGAGCAGATTGTGAATTTGCCGAAGGTAAAATTCCAGTCATTAATAAAGTAACGGCAGCAGAAAGTTTAATAGCAGTTGATCTCATAGTTCTATTTTAAAAAAGTGTGTGAAAATATATAGTTTTGGTTATAAACAGAATTAAAGCATTGATTTTTTGTTATTTGCCCAAGATCACTAACCGTTCCCATTTCTCAGCGGCCTTTCCATTAGCACTTTTTACTCTCAGGCGATAAATATAAACGCCACGGCCGATCTTATTCCCATAATCATCTTTTCCATCCCACTCAATTTCACTCGAACGGTTTCCGATGGTATTTATTGTTTCGGAAATGGTTTTTATTAGCTTGCCGCTTACTGTAAACACTTCCACCTTTACAGAAAGGTCTGAGCCGGATCGGTTGTGCTCAAACCAAAAGGCCGTTTTTGTGGTAAAAGGATTTGGATAATTAAGCACATGAGCTATTTGCAACTCGCCATCATTTACCACAGTAAAATCAAGTAGGATCTCACTCGAATTATTCATCACATCCCAAGCTTTGATCTTTAAGCTATGAGCCCCGGGTTTCATGTCAGGCATTTGAAAACGAAGGCTTCCTTTTTGATAATCGTTGATATCGCTTTCATAAAAAGCATTCAAAATAAAATATTGATTGTTGTCGCCGTCAAGCGTTGCCACAATATCGTGGTCAACACCTGAACCGCCAGTGTTTATGCCTGAAGAATCAGCCAATTTTAAAATAAGGATGGGGTTTATATTAGTGATGCCGCCATTGACAAATTTATCATCATTCAAAAATGCTTTTATCTGTGGCCCTTCATTATCTGTAATTGGCGCTGAGGAAATGCCACCAATAATTACATTGTTTGAAGCTCCATTGCCATCCCGGGCCCCATCTTCTGCATAAAGGCTGATCTTTCCTTTACCGTATTGAAAATTGATATCCTTTGGCACTTTGAATTTGAAAATAAATTTTCCATTTGCAATTGAAGCCTTGCCTCTGAACAAACTATTTTCCTGAGCCGCAAAACTTACCGGCTGGCTTGTAGGATCGTTACCAAGCGTAGAAATGTTTTGAATTTTATCGAACAAAGTTACATAGGCTGTGCCGGTAAAATTATTGATAAGCGTTCCGCTGTTATCCCTTACTTCGCCTTCCAATGTCGCTGATTCAGTAGCACTCAAAGTATCAGATTGATTAGCGCTGATGTCAACACCATTCAGCTTCGTTGCTTTTACTTTCAACGTTGGAAAACCCAAGGTCATTGCAGGATCGCCGAGCAAGGCAAATTTCCTATTGTTGGTAATATCAGAAAAGGTTTGGTAGGTATAATTCTTACCAATCTTCACTGCTTCTCCTAAAGTTTTATAACGGCCATTAGCATCAGGCTCAAAGGCAAACTTCAGGTAATTATTATTCATTACACGGTTGCTGAAGGCAAAGACCACACGGGTTGTTGTCATTAATGCAATGGCGCCGGTTTTTGGCCTCACCAATAAATTCTCGCCTAATGAATTCAACGTTGGATTATCAAAAGGTGCAAAATCACAAGTGGCTGTAATAAATAAAGGCAAACGGTTTTTGTTATTCCAGTTGTTTACAATTTGCTGGTCAATCACCACTTCTTCGGCAAGGCGTTGTGGTCCGCCATGACCGCTGTAATTCCACAGCAATGTGCCATTAAATATGTTGCTGTTAACCATGGCATTTGCCTGCGGGAAACGGCCTCCGGCAGATCCGTTTTCCTGCCTGAAAGCATCGAGGTAAATTTTTTGTTGATTAAAAACAGGAGCGGTTGCAGTTACAGTTGTTGTCAAAATTTCAGCATCCTGCAAATGCAGGTTATAATCTTCATCATCTGCAATAAAATTCAGGTTGTTTCGCCATGGACCAAATGATTCAGGCGCATGATAGTCCATCACCTTGTCAACAAAATTCTTTGCTTCATCCACTGTTTTTGAAGGAATGCGGCCAATGCCAATATCCAATTCATTTATAAGCAGGCTTGAGTTGATGTCTTCCAAATCATCTAAAAAACCAAAGAAATCATCAGAAGTATAAGTTGCTAAAGGATCAAGTGAACTCATACTTTCATAACCCGGAACATCATTGGTATTGCCATTGATCCTGTTCTTATAATCAAATGAACTTTTACCAAACAGCAACAAACTTTTCGGCGTTTGGTTCCAGGTGGCTTTGTATTTATCGTAATGCATTTTTACAAAATCACGAATGGCAGTTGGGTCAGCAGCGCCGCTGGAAAACTCATTGAAAACCTGGTCTGTCGTTACCACCAAAACTCTAAGGCCATTACGTTGCTGGTGAAATTGTGCAAGTCTTTGTGCCTGCTGAAGAAAAAGTGGATAAGCAATAATGAGGTAATCTTTTTCTGTATTGGAATGAAGGTTTTGATTGTTGATTTTTCCTATTGCCTGCGGCGTTGAAAAAGAAGAAGTGAAACAAACATATTCTCTTAATCGCTGTACATCGTTTGTAAATTTTAATTGATTGCCGTTCAGGCTTGCGACCATTTTTACCGGATGAAGTGGATCGGTTATTTCCCAAACCTGTGAATTAGCATCTGCATTTGCAATTAAAAAATCGGCTGCGCCAAAACCAACGGTGTTCCAATCTCTAAAAAATACTTGCTTGCCTGCAGGCAAATTCAGATTACGACGGCAAAAAAGTTCAAACCAATTGAGCCAACCCTGGCTATTGAAACTTCCCTGAACATAATTAAAAGAAACGCTTGCAGTATTCTGCCCTAATAAAAAATTATCTGCAGCTATAGATTGTTGCGCAAACAAATCATAAATGGAAGTGCCTATAGAATTCACATTCAATTGCTGCACCTGCTGGCTGTTGACGCTGACATTAAACCGGCTGCCAACATTTATAGATCTTGCTGCTACGTTTGTAATAATTGTAGCCGGCTGGTTAAGCAGGTCTGTTAGCGGTAAAGCAAATGTTTTTGATAAAGTTCTTCCCGGCGCAGCCGAAAATTCTTCCCCATACCATTCTTTGCCGCTGGCTAAAAAATTCACCGTGTCCAATTCATGAAAATAGCGTTCGCTGAAAGAATTAACCGAAGTTGTAGCAATTGGGAGATTGTTTTGTGTGGAAATTCTTAAACCATTTCCACCCACACTTAAATAATAGAAAGCCTTGTCTGAGTAAATATTTTTTTTATGAGTGAACCGTTTATTAGCCGAATCTTTTAGCCATTGGTCCGGGCCGCCAGAATAAAACAAAATATAATCCGCACCGCTAATAATTCCATCGCCGCCATCAACTATTAATATTGAACTCTCTTCCAAGTCATCTACTGGTTTGGTGTTATTTGCTTCCGGCAACATGCCACCGCCATTGCCAAAAAGCCTTATTTGGGAAGATGAAACAGCACCGGTAATTCCTAAGCTGTTTAAAAAAGCAGCATCCATTTTATACACACCTTCTCCACTCACAGCAATTTTATACCAGTTGCCGGTAGCAAGTACAGAATTGGACTTGTAAGTTCTTTGAGCAGAAGCAGCCAGAACAAAAAATGCCAAAACACCAATCAGCAGAAACCTTCTAATCACAGTCATGTGGTGGCTATCGTAGTTTTATCATGCAATAAACGTAAAAACTCGTATTTATTTTATAGCAAACGCTTTATATTCGCAAACAGTCTTGAAAATCTTTTTAAGAATGCAATAATAGCAATCAATTGCCGTTAAAGTTATTCGAATTAAGTTTAAACAAGGCTGGCACATGAAAAACCCATGTGTTCCTTTTTGAAAGACAAAAAATGCAACCATGCAAGTAAAAAACTTCGTAATCCTTCTATCCTGTGCCGCAGCCCTTTCTTCATGTAAGAATGGTCTCTTTGGCAAAAACAAAAAAGACAAGTCGGATGTTACCGGCTGGAATTACAACGACAAAAAAATGGGTGGCTACCAGATATCAAAAGCAAAAGACCAGGCAACTGGCCCGGGTCTTGTTTTTGTTCAGGGTGGTACTTTCACAATGGGACAGACCGAAGAAGATGTAATGGGCGACTGGAGTAATATTCCACGTCGTGTTACAGTTCCTTCTTTTTATATTGACCGCACAGAGGTGGCCAATGTTCATTACCGTGAATACATCTATTGGCTTGGAAGGATATTTGACCCTGAAGCCGATGAGAACAACAAAAAAATAATTGAAACCGCCTTACCTGATACGCTGGTTTGGCGTTCGGAGTTAAGCTATAATGAGCCTTTGGTAGAATATTACTTCCGCCACCCGGGTTTTAATAATTATCCAGTGGTTGGTGTAAGCTGGAGACAAGCTTATGACTTTTGTCTTTGGAGAAGCGACCGTGTGAACGAAGGTATTTTGATGCAGAAAGGCTATGTTTCACCGCAAGGCATTGGCGGACAGCAGCAGGAAAATAATTTCACTACAAAATCATATTTATTAGGTCTTTACCAGGCACAACCAGGTAAGGGAGCTACTTCTAAAAAAAACCCTTTTAAGACAGCACAGGGAACGCCAAGAACACAGGTGATGATGGAAGATGGACTTTTACAGCCAGACTATCGTTTACCTTTTGAAGCCGAGTGGGAATATGCAGCTTATGGTTTGATCAATCAAAATCCACGTCCGTCTTTGAAAGAAGGAAAACGTGGAGAGGAGTTGCAATCAAACAAGCAAGTGTATCCATGGGCACAGAATTATAACGGACTTCGTGAAACTAAACACGGAAGCTGGCAAGGTCAATTCCTTGCTAACTTCAAAAGAGGTTCTGGTGATAATGCAGGTGTTGCCGGTGGTTTAAATGACCGTGCCATCTATACTTCTGAAGTAAAATCTTTTTATCCAAATGGATTTGGCGTTTACAATATGGCAGGTAATGTTAGCGAGTGGGTATTTGATGTGTACCGTCCTTTAACCGGATTAGACGTAGCAGGCAACCAGGATGATGTTGCTCCTGTTCGTGGTAATAAATACATGAAGCTTTACAAAAACGCAAGTGGTGAAACTGAAATTGACAGCGTTGGCCGTGTGAAAATGGTAGCTGTTACAGATTCAGAAAGTGCAAAGCGCCGCAACTACCAAAGAGGTAATGTAATAAACTTTTTGGATGGTGATGAGCAATCAGAATCTTCTTATGGTTATGGCAAAACAACTTTGATCTCTGATAAATCAAGAGTTTACAAAGGTGGAAGCTGGAACGACAGAGCTTATTATTTAAGTCCTGGCACCCGCCGTTATTTAGAAGAAGACCAGGCTTCAAGCCAAATTGGTTTCCGTTGTGCAATGGACAGAATGGGAAGCCCTGAAGGCAACAAACGCAAAACAGGTAATTTCTGGAAATCTAAAAAGCAAAAGCGATAGTTTTTTTATAAAAATTTGGTTTAAGGCTCCGTTGAAAAACGGGGCCTTTTTTTATAGCTGGAACGGTATTGATTTTGCAGGCGCAATTTTACAAACATACATTTGCAGCCATGAGCATTGAAGAACTCTACAAAATTTATTTACAAAATCCATCTGTTCAAACTGACACACGGAAACTTAAAGAAGGCGATATTTTTTTTGCTTTAAAAGGTCCAAGCTTTAATGGAAATAGTTTTGCACAAAAAGCCATTGATGCAGGCGCAGTTTATGCAGTTATTGATGAAGAACATTACAACATTAAAGAAAAAATTTTTTTGGTCGATGATGTATTGACGGCTTTGCAGCAATTAGCAAAACATCACAGGCAACAATTAAATATTCCATTTATTGCCATCACGGGGAGCAATGGGAAAACAACAACAAAAGAATTGATCCATGCTGCGCTTTCTTCCAAATACAAAGTTTATACAACTGAAGGAAATCTGAATAATCATATTGGTGTTCCGCTAACCATTTTAAAAATTAAAAACAATGCACAAATGGCTGTCATTGAAATGGGCGCCAATCATCAAAAAGAAATAGAAAGCTATTGCAAAATTGCACTGCCCACACATGGATTGATCACCAATTGCGGCAAAGCACATTTGGAAGGTTTTGGCAGCGAGGAAGGTGTAAAAAAAGGCAAGGGGGAATTGTTTGATTTTTTAAGAAACAATAATGGAACTGCTTTTGTAATGTCCGATTATGATTATTTAAAAGAAATGAGCAAAGGCATTTCCAACATTTTTAGCTACGGAACAACTGAAGCAAATGTTATTGGTGAAGCTGAAGATGTTGCACAACATTTGAAAGTAAATTTCAGCAAAGGCTTTGATGGTAACATTCAAACAAACTTAGTTGGCGATTATAATCTTCCGAATGTGTTGGCAACTGTTGCAGTTGCAAAATATTTTGATGTTGCAGATGAAAAAATAAAACAAGCTATTGAAAATTATTTTCCAACCAACAGCCGTTCGCAGTTGATGCAAAAAGGAACGAACAAAATTATTCTTGATGCTTACAACGCAAACCCAAGCAGCATGAAAGCAGCCATTCAAAACTTTGCAAAAGCAGGAACGGATCAAAAAATTTTAGCACTTGGTGCAATGGCAGAATTAGGTGAAACCAGTGTATCCGAACATCAGTTTATTGTTGATGAAATAAAAAAATACAATTGGAAAGATGTGTTGCTTGTTGGCGGCGATTTTTTAAAAGCCGATCATCATTTCAAAAAATTTTCATCACCAGGCGAAGCAGGCGAATGGATGAAAGAACAGAAAATTGAATACAGTTATTTATTAATTAAAGGTTCAAGAAGCATGCAAATGGAAAAGCTGCTCCATTATCTATAAATCAAAAAAATGAAAGATGAAAAACCAAACAGAGGTTATTTCGCAACAGTGTTAGCCTGCCGTTGCCCAAGATGCAGGGAAGGAAAATTATTTAAAAATCCATTGACCATTCGCTTCAACAGAAATATGCAAATGCATGAAAAATGCCCCGTTTGCAGTCAGCCTACTGATTTAGAAGTAGGTTTTTATTATGGAACGAGTTATGTGAGTTATGTTATTGCTCTTTTATTAAGTGTGGTGTATTTTATTTTATGGTTATTGACAATTGGTTTTTCTTTCCAGGATAAAAGATTTCTTACCTGGATTATTTCTAATTCGGTTTTGCTGATTGTTTTGCAACCCTGGCTTATGCGTTTTTCCCGTGCCTTATGGTTGTCGTGGTTTGTAAGATATGATCCTCTATGGGAACAACATCAACCAGAAGAATTAGAAAGAATTAATAAAGATCAAATGAGCAATTGGTAATTTTTAAGATAAAACTACTGAGATATTGATTCAATAATTTCAAACAAATAATTTTTGTACTTAAATTCTTTAACACAACTGCATTAAGAGAAGATGTAGAACGCAGCGCTTCAATACTTTCAAGAATACCAGCTAACCGCTGGGGGCACACCGGAAGACCTTGCAGGTGCATTTGTTTTTCTTTCATCACCTGCATCAGATTATGTAAACGGCGGCCACTGTAGCGGCTTTTCCTACGCCCAAATAATGTTTTTCTGAAGCATTTTTTTTGAAGTGCGACTGGTAAATATCGAAAGTAAATACGGTGTTGAATGTAGTTACATTACCAGCCATACCCGACATAAAAGAAGCAATCAAAGCTGTAACGCCGACACCGAGTATGCCACTTGGATATAATTTTTGCAGCAACTTGCTTCATTTAAATTTCTTGATATCATAGCTCTTTTCACCACCAAAAAATCTGTACCCCAGTAGCCAAATGCTAACACGAAACCTAATCCGAATACTAAACTAAATGCATCCACACCCATTGGATTTGTTGAAGAACTACCCATGCCTTTCCATAGATGCAGCTTGGCATTGTCAAAATTATGCATGATGCCTACCCATCCGCCGGCCATGTGTAAGCCGATAAAAACCAAAGGAGCAATTCTCAATACAATTAAAAAAAATTGCAGCACCTCATTATAAACTGCACTTGTTAAGCCACCTAAATAAGTATAGACAAGGGTTGCGTTTCCTGTTTTCGGTGCATCTTATAAAATTAAAGGAACGAACCTTCTAAATTAAAAGTTATGGCAAAAGCAAAACGAGTAAAAAAAGAGGCAACACCGGTTAAGCCGGTTGAAGAAACAAAACAGAAAATTGATATGAAAAAAACGGGTTGGAGTAATGCATTGCTTGGTTCACCTCAAACAATATCTGTTAAGTAAAATTTTTTCGTTGATTAATGATTGATTTATTCCGGGTATTTCTATACTTGGAATTTTTTATTATTTACTTGGTGCAGGCTGCAAATAACAGCATAAGTAAAATGTATTTCATTAAGATTTATTTGGAATAAGAAAGTGTGCCGAATTGCTTTACTATTGTTTCCATTTCTCTCCACATAATCATAAACAAAGAACTCTTTGCTCCTCTATATTCAACAGGGCTAAAAGTCCTTTCAAAATTAGTTCCCAATAATTTTACTTCATAATCCATTGCAATGGTTGAGCTGAAAGTTATTATGCTATCTTTTAATAGAGCTTTTTATTTTTATTGAGCCTATATCTATTTTCTTTTCATTGGTGGCAAGAAAAAAAAGTTCTTTATCCTTTTGCTCAAATGAATAACCACGATCATAAAATGCAAGTGCAAGCCGATTGAATACGTTTGCTGTGTCGGTTATTGTGGCAATGATTTTAGTATCTTTTTTTACTTGCGAATAGCTTGTAATGAAAACAAATAACACGAGGCTGAATAGTGTGTATTTCATTTATAAATTTATTTCTTTTTTAATTGACTTCTGACTTCTTCAATATCGTTCATACGAGCCTTTTTTTGCCCTTGACTTTAGGTGCATTCTCATTACCAATCTTCTTTATGAACCTGGCTGCATACGATGGTATCTCCTTACATTATCTCCGGCTCCATGCTATCACCTTCAATTTACAAGTAAAGCCAAATTGCAAGCAATCAATTTACACCCCTATTTGCACCTTATAAAAACAAAAAACGCTGAAATCCTTATCTGTAAGGCGTTTCAACGTTTTAAATGCGGAGACTGAGGGATTCGAACCCTCGATACCTTTTCAAGTATACACACTTTCCAGGCGTGCTCCTTCAACCACTCGGACAAGTCTCCTTATTAAGGGTTGCAAATGTAAGCCTTGCGGCTACAGCTTAAATAAGTTCTTCGCATTTTTTGTTGTTAAGTCTGCAACGCTTTCTTTACTGCAATTACAAATGGCAGCTAATTTTTCAGCAACAATAGCCGTGTAAGAAACTTCATTTCTTTTTCCACGAAAAGGTACTGGTGCTAAATATGGAGAATCAGTTTCAAGAATCACATTTGAAAGCCCAATCTTTTCTACAATTTTATCAAGTCCGCTATTTTTAAATGTAACAACGCCGCCGATGCCTAACACAAAACCTGTATCAATGATCTGCATTGCCTGTTCATAATTTCCGGAAAAGCAATGGAACACACCTTTTAAACCAGGATATTCTTTTACTACAGCAATACATTCATCAGTTGCATTGCGGGAATGAATAACAATTGGAATATCATGCTTCAATGAAATTTTTATCTGACTGTGAAATGCTTCATACTGTTCTTTTATAAAAGTCTTATCCCAATAAAAATCTAAACCAATTTCTCCCACGGCTATAAACTTTCTTTTTTCTAGAAAATCCTTTACAATATTCAATTCCATTTCAAAATCCTGTTTAACCGAACAAGGATGCAAGCCAATCATTGAAAAACAATTTTCAAAATCACTTTCCACTTTTATCATAGCTTCATGCGTTGATGAATCTATTGCAGGCATAATGATCAGTTCTACACCTGATTCCGTAGCTCTTTGCATCATTTTCGTTCTGTCATTATCAAATTCGGAAAGATAAATGTGTGTATGAGTGTCAATTAAATACATGTTTAAAGGTTGCATCGGCAAAACTGGAGAAAAAAATTTAAGAAATCCTTTAAACTTGCTCAAGTTCTCCCTATCCTATGGCAGTTATTTTAACAACACGCAAAAAACTGTTATGAAAAAATTATTCCTGCTTACCCAATTGATCACTATTACCTGTTTTGCTTCTATCATTATGATTGGCTGTAAAAAAGAACACAGCGATACGCTGACTGCAAAACAGGAAGAAGAAGCCGCAACCTTCTCTACTGAATCTGAAACAGAATCTGAAGTTGCGTTCAATGATGTATTTGATAATGTATTGGGTGTTGACACTACTTCCGGCATCGGAGGCACCGGCATTTTTGGAAGAGGTGTTTCTCCTGGCTATGGTGGTAAAGAATTGGGCGTTGATTCTATAACCTGTTTTACCGTTAATAAAACCTTCTTAAATGCTCCGGCTCTTTTTCCGGTAAAAATAGTAATTGATTTTGGCGCAGGCTGCACTAGTAATGGTCATACAAGATTTGGCAAGATCATTACCTTGTATACAGGAAGGCTTATCTATCCTGGAAGTGTCGCTACAACAACGTTTGAAAATTTTAAAATTGACAGCATATCTGTAACAGGAACGCATAAAATAACTAACACAACAGCAGCCGGATCTAATCAAAGGCAATTTATAGTTGATATTACTGATGCTAAATT
>MWWF01000049.1_pt1 | contig 19151 bp, 15 predicted proteins | sample 1047351 | NCBI WGS metagenome assembly MWWF01 (sample SAMN06349970, study PRJNA376086) | soil metagenome | isolation source: MGM-3 sample Antarctic (ecotone) soil | place: Antarctica
GTCTATGTGGACGTGTTGGGCGTTGCCTGGACGGGGATGGACTGGCAGTACATGGTCAATTTACCTGTATCTCACCCGTATTTTAAGGCTGACGACTATGAGACCGAATGGGTTGACAGTAAAGATTTAAGGCTACCATTTGACTCATTCCCATCAGAAAAACCAATTGAAAGTGTTGGGGAGCAACAAGAAAAACTGATTTCCCAACCGTTTGAGGCTTTGGCTTGCTGAATTTGGATTGCCGTTGTTACACATCAATACAGCCTCAACTAAATGAACGGGATCGCGAATGAGTCAAAAAATTTTAGGGAAGTTTTAGCCTCCCTAAAATTAAAGTTTTTAATACAGATTCCTACGCACGGAAGTATACTTATTTGTGATCTGTACCTGATAGCCTATATGCCGTGTGACAGTAGCAAAGTAATGACAAAGTTAATTACTCATAGCAAAAAAAAGCCAGTGCTTCTGGCTTTAAATGGTCTATAAAATGCGTAGTTTTTATTAAGAAAAGCTTAGTAGTTTTTGGAATCTAGCTATTACCGAACGAATCACTACACCACTGTTGCCAATGTCCCACTGTTGTCTAGTCCATTTGTCATCAATGAGTAGCTTGTGGAGTCTTAAACAGCCAGAGACCGCGAACTACCAAACAAAAGAAAAAAGCACTCTCATTTTAGACAACATTGAGGCAGGAGCGATCGCTTAATTTGGATGAAGCGATCGCTTTATCCAAATTAGCGATCGCTGGTTAAAACTCCACTCGCGTATAGAAAGGATATTCGTTCGGTAAAAACTAGGTTTCAAGACTACTGGGCAAAGGAGAGACGTTGCCCAAAGATCCAACCTTAAAACCCAATTTACCATCATTGTTGGTAAATCCTCAAGTTCGAGTTCACCGAACTTTGCTACTACTTCACCCATGCGTCAAGCTTTGGTACTTCTGTCGAGCGATTGACGCTTCAGGTGAGGGTAAAGTTTTGTTACCCCAAAACCAATGGCAGATTCTAAGAGAATCAAAGTCCACAATCTACCGTTGGTTGAGGGAAGGTAAGGAGCTGGGAATTTTTAGGCGCTATTGGTGGGCTGGCAACACTCTAAAAATCATTCTTGGTGGACTTTTCAAAATTTGCAAAGATTCAAATATTAAGTCTTGGGGGACGGCGGCGCGTGTGTCTCTAGCTGAGTTGTTAGAGAAAAACGGCAGACGAAAGGTAGCTTCTGCCATCACCACCCAGGACTTGCAACAGCGATCTCACTATGCCGCAACTCGGCAACTAAATAAGCTAGACAGAAAAACTCTCCGTCCACCGACTGTTAACCAATTGTTAGATGACAGCCAGACCTCACCGAAATTCACCCGTGGGAGAATCCGTGGTGTTATCGGCACTGGTGACAGCCGGATATTTGTTAACCAGCGATTCGTTCCGTTTGGGGTGTCACAGCAAACAGTCTGTGACACCCTCAACAGTGAACCGACTAGCTGTAGCGTTTCACCTCGGACACTCAGGCGACATTTGGATCAGTTGGGCGTTGTTAAACGGCAATTGGTTCAGACTAAACCTGAGTACCGAGAGATCCGCGCCAATTTTAGCGACTATTTATGCACTAGTCACACTTGTCAGTTCAACAAAGATATCTCCTACACCGTTAGGGGTGAAATTCGCCTATATGAACCTAACGGCTGTTCGTCGAGTCAGCGCGAGGGTGGACACGTAATAAGCGAAACTAAGCTGCAACGCAAGCGTTATTTTGGCGCGTTCTGGATGCACAGGACTAACTTATATCTTTTGTCCGAGGATTTAACCTCGATGAAATATTCCAGATATTGCTGGAAGAAAATACGCGCCTTAACCAAAGTTAAAGCCGAGAGTTCGGCTGAACCCCAAATGGCTGAAAGCCTTATAAGTCCGGCGCAGCCCCCAGCGCTTTTAGGGCGCGGGGCTGCCAGTGAAAATAAGGTGGACAAAAATGATAATTGTTCAAATGCAGATGGTGCAAGTGTTTCAGAAAATATACCCGATTGTTTCTATGAAGTTGGAGAGAAACTACGTCAGATGAAACAAAAGCTGAGACAAGCCAGAACTGAGGCATCAGTAACCGGGTCAATCGACCCAATACGCGAGTATTGGCAACAGTTGAGGGAACGCTCGTAAAACGTCTGCAAACCGAAACCAAAACACTCCAGGATTTATGGAAATATATAATATTTCCGAGAGTCTAGAACGCTTGTAAGACGATAGCGATTGCGTTCTTCTTAAGGGGGTAGCACCGTAGAGCGTTCGTAAATATTGCTGAATATTTACTGGACAACTATAGTTGTCCGGCTGGGAGTTTTGACGTTAAATGTGGAGATGCTGTCTTTGGGGAACAGGATCGAAGACTGTATCAAGGGCGATCGCGCTTCGTTGCATCGCATTTTCCCTTCTTTCCCTGTCCGGAAACCTAATAGGTTTCGTTGGGATTTGATCAACAACTGATCGCTAACTCGGACGATGAAACCTTAAACGTCAATCTAGTTGTAGATTGCAACGACTCGCACATGACTCACGCAAGGGAACTCTTAATACTTCCGGTGTAACTCTCACGAATCTTGCACAGTGTTACAACCGTTTTTAGATAACTTCCAAGCTGGAAGTTACTTTAAGATTGTGTAAGTAGCTGGAAAGCTTGCGCTATATGGTTGCTGCAACTTTAACTTTTAAACTTCCAACTTCCAACTCCCCTAAAATCAAAGTGGAAGTTACGAGATCGCCCTTTATGGACATAAGCTGGAAACCCATTACTAACAGTAACAATGTGGTGCATTTGGTTGAGAACTATGCAATCTACAAAACGCATTGGGAAAGTTTGTGTGGTAGGAGAGGCTCTAAAAAACTTACAGAATCTCTTGAAAAAGTTGAGGGCGAGCGTACCTGCTGTGGAATTTGCAGTGCGATGCAACGCCGCAAAATACAATCAAAATCTTTACTAGAAGCTAGTTTTCAAGTTTCTTAGAGGATAAAAAACCCAATTTTAAAACCCAATAACCGAAACAGCTTTGCGTCGTTGCTCTGGTGTCACCTCCAAATAGCGCTGCAACGTTCCGAGGTCGTTGTGTCCTGAGATTTCTTGGATGTGTCTTAGTGGAATGCCGGCGCTGGACATTTGGTTAAGAGCTGTGCGGCGGAAGCTGTGGGTGCTGACTCCTTCGAGTCCAACGCGCTTGGCAGCAGAACGCAAAATTTTATCAGCCGCGTAACGGGTGAGTCGCTGTGTCACCCCGCGCATTCCGGGAAACATTGCTCCTGGCTTGGGGTGATAGTCAGCCAGCAGCGCTCCTAGTCCAGGTTCGATATCAACGACGCGGGTTTTGAGTTTCCCTTTGGTGGTAGACTTTCTAAAAGTTAGTGTTTTCCCTTTAAAGTCTGTCGTTTGAAGTCCGAGCGCTTCTGAGACGCGACAGCCGGTGAAAAAGCAAATGCCAAATAAAGCGCGATCGCGTTCGGTGGTAAATCCGTCGGTGAACAATAGCCTCATTTCATCAGAGGTGAGAATTTTGGCTTGTCCGTTGCCGCTAACCTTCATAACCTTTGAGCAATCAACATTTCAGTACTCTACACCAAATCCGCATTTTGTGGAATTGGGCGCTACACATGTTGAAGTTTCGTTAAGTGCATAGCGTCGTTCTATCTTTTTGAGCATTCTGTTAGTAAAAAACCCTATCTTTTAGCCATACTGTTAAGAAAACCATCCTTTGCGCTTCGGGCTGTTTTTGGCTGTCGGTCAACGCCTGTTATTTTTGGTTAAAAATGGGTTAAATTGGCTATATAAGGCATTTTCAGCCTTTTTTAGCCCGAAAAAATCGGTTTTCACGTTTTCGCGCTAGTACCGGGTTATGGTCGGACTATAACCGGACTACAACCCGACTATGGGCGGGGTATAACCGCAGTGTAGTGGCTGTTTAACCCGACTGGTCGGGGTGTAACCGCAGTATAGTGGCTGTTTAACCCGACTATGGTCGGGGTGTAACCGCAGTGTACTCAATCTATATGCTGTCTAGATGTGCGTCTATACTGTAGAGTTATCGGCATTTAGTTTGATTTTGATATAGAGCCGAAAAAGTTTTGAGTCGCCACGATTCTTGTAGGGTTGGGACTTTTCCAGAACGGTGATTAAATCGCGCTTCTCGCACTCTCCCAAAAACCAAGCCCATTTTTCCAAGTCCTCCGGCGTTCCCATCAGCCTCATATCTATTTGGTCAGCCATCCCACTTCACCCCATCAAGAAAGTTTTGCGCTTTGTCCTCCCAACTGGCTTTGGGTTGTGTTGCTGTGTTGCTTGACTTTTCTGGTTTTACCTCAAAGTCTGGATCGTTCGTCAATTCGGCAACTTCAAAAAAATGCCGAATGAATTTGTCCAAAGCTTCTTTGATTCGCTGCTTACTTTCAGCGCGTTTCGCCACTTTCCAGCCAGCCAGAACGCGATCGCGTATTGCCTTCATCTTGTCTAGATTGTGTAAATAATCATCCGTATGCCTGACAGACTCAGCTTCTAGGAGTGCTGGTTGCTCTGTCAGGCTGGCAACTTTCCCCGCAGTTCCTCCAGTTGCTTACTTAATTCGCTTATAGTGGCGTTTAGTCCTGTGGCGAGTTCGCTTGTGTGTTCCTCCAGTTGCTCTTTAATGATTTCTGGTTTCAGTCCTCTAGAATCTAGTGCAGATTCTAGTCTTTCCGTAATACGTTTGTCTAACGACTGTTCTACACTGTCCGGATGCAACGTCTGGGGATTAGGAGTTGGGGATTGGGAGTTGGGCGCTCCATAGGAACGAACGAACTCGGTTAAAACTGCTGAAGCGTTGGAACCGTTAGCCGTACACGTAGTTTTAAAAGATTCCCACATTTCCCGGTCGATGCGGAAAGTAGCCAACCTTTTGTTAGTCCCTAAAAGCGACTCACCGTTTAGCTCTGGATCTAATAGTTCAATGAAGGCATCTTCCATTGCTCCCAATTGCTCTTCACTGCAAGGAAACCAAGCAATATAGACTCCAGATCCAGCCTCTATAAACTGAATTAAGCGATGGTGTCCGAGCCAACGAGACTTGAGATTTTTTGTCTTACCAATGTATAACAGCTTGTCTTCCTGATAGACCAAGTAAACTGCTGGTGTTGTTGGCAGATTGTTTCTTTCTTCTAATGGCAGCGCTAAAAGGGACTGCTTCAACATGCCTACCAACACAGATGTTTTGTCTTTCCCAGTTGTTTCGACTTGATGCTTAATTAGCTCTGCTAGGTCGTCCGGGCATCGAAAAGTAAGAGATACTGACATACTATTGCTTTGTCTTACGCAGTGTATAACAGCAGTCTAACAGATGTAATTAGAACTTGCAAGACAGCGTTAGACAAGCGTTTTACAAATACCTTGACTCTTGTCTAACAGCGTCTTACAATAAGCTTAAGTTAGTCAAAAACCGTCTCTAAACAAGGTTGTAGCGTGTAAGACGCAGCGTCGCATCGCTCCCGCAAAACTGAGTGGTTTGTAAACTGATGCTGTTAAGCGCTTTTTAAGCTAATTTTCAATACTTGCGACAACTATTTCTCTGTGGTAATAAATCTTGCACATTTTAAAGGCGATCTCACCGCAAGAGAAAATCGCCTTAAATGAAATGTGTCTCCGCCCTTGCTTGGTGGGTGGACACTTATAACAATACAGCTTTAATGATTCGCTAACCGCCGCGCTCCTGGAGGTGTTCCCAGATGCGGTTAATTTGCTCTTTCCATTCGATGCGATCGGCGTTAAGTTCTGCTGTCAGGCGCTCAAAATTTTGCTGGTGAATTGTAGCAACTTGCAGCAGCGCTTCTGCTGTTGTCCGCACTTCGGTTGTTGAAATTTTCAAAGCTTCAGTTGAAATTTTCAAAGCTTCAAGTGATGTTCTTAAGTCGGCGTTGACGGCGACTTGCCTGTCTAGTGCAGCTTCAATTCGGTCGAGGCGGTCGGGGGTGGCTTCGCTCATGCTGCATCTTCCTTGTCGCTGGCTTCTTGAGCTATTTGTTCTTCTGTAGCGCGTATCAACAAAAACGACGCAAGGTTTGACGCTTTCCTACCTTGCTTATTAGCAGTATCTGTAATCCATTCGTATACGTGCTTGGGGACTGTGGCTGTAAAGCGATACTGTTTACCCATTTAACGTTTTTAGTGATATTTGTGATTCCTCATAAAATCATTTTCGCACCACTAACGTTAATAGTGCTTTTGATGATAAGGTGATATTAACGTTATCAACGTTTATGACAAACTTAAACGCGCCCTGATAGCAGTCTTGACCACAGCTACCAGCACGACTTCCGCCCAATCGCTTACGTTTAGCCACGATTAGGAGGCATTTAGCATGTTATCACTTACGCCTAGTACCCGTTTTTGGGGATTACCTTGTGGCATCCCGCGTTATTGGCGCTTGCGGGTAGCCAAAGATTTTGCAAAACCCGAATATTACATTGGACAGACCGTTATGCACTGCTGTCAACTCCAAGACAAGCAAGTTCGTGTCTATGTGGACGTGTTGGGCGTTGCCTGGACGGGGATGGACTGGCAGTACATGGTCAATTTACCTGTATCTCACCCGTATTTTAAGGCTGACGACTATGAGACCGAATGGGTTGACAGTAAAGATTTAAGGCTACCATTTGACTCATTCCCATCAGAAAAACCAATTGAAAGTGTTGGGGAGCAACAAGAAAAACTGATTTCCCAACCGTTTGAGGCTTTGGCTTGCTGAATTTGGATTGCCGTTGTTACACATCAATACAGCCTCAACTAAATGAACGGGATCGCGAATGAGTCAAAAAATTTTAGGGAAGTTTTAGCCTCCCTAAAATTAAAGTTTTTAATACAGATTCCTACGCACGGAAGTATACTTATTTGTGATCTGTACCTGATAGCCTATATGCCGTGTGACAGTAGCAAAGTAATGACAAAGTTAATTACTCATAGCAAAAAAAAGCCAGTGCTTCTGGCTTTAAATGGTCTATAAAATGCGTAGTTTTTATTAAGAAAAGCTTAGTAGTTTTTGGAATCTAGCTATTACCGAACGAATCACTACACCACTGTTGCCAATGTCCCACTGTTGTCTAGTCCATTTGTCATCAATGAGTAGCTTGTGGAGTCTTAAACAGCCAGAGACCGCGAACTACCAAACAAAAGAAAAAAGCACTCTCATTTTAGACAACATTGAGGCAGGAGCGATCGCTTAATTTGGATGAAGCGATCGCTTTATCCAAATTAGCGATCGCTGGTTAAAACTCCACTCGCGTATAGAAAGGATATTCGTTCGGTAAAAACTAGGTTTCAAGACTACTGGGCAAAGGAGAGACGTTGCCCAAAGATCCAACCTTAAAACCCAATTTACCATCATTGTTGGTAAATCCTCAAGTTCGAGTTCACCGAACTTTGCTACTACTTCACCCATGCGTCAAGCTTTGGTACTTCTGTCGAGCGATTGACGCTTCAGGTGAGGGTAAAGTTTTGTTACCCCAAAACCAATGGCAGATTCTAAGAGAATCAAAGTCCACAATCTACCGTTGGTTGAGGGAAGGTAAGGAGCTGGGAATTTTTAGGCGCTATTGGTGGGCTGGCAACACTCTAAAAATCATTCTTGGTGGACTTTTCAAAATTTGCAAAGATTCAAATATTAAGTCTTGGGGGACGGCGGCGCGTGTGTCTCTAGCTGAGTTGTTAGAGAAAAACGGCAGACGAAAGGTAGCTTCTGCCATCACCACCCAGGACTTGCAACAGCGATCTCACTATGCCGCAACTCGGCAACTAAATAAGCTAGACAGAAAAACTCTCCGTCCACCGACTGTTAACCAATTGTTAGATGACAGCCAGACCTCACCGAAATTCACCCGTGGGAGAATCCGTGGTGTTATCGGCACTGGTGACAGCCGGATATTTGTTAACCAGCGATTCGTTCCGTTTGGGGTGTCACAGCAAACAGTCTGTGACACCCTCAACAGTGAACCGACTAGCTGTAGCGTTTCACCTCGGACACTCAGGCGACATTTGGATCAGTTGGGCGTTGTTAAACGGCAATTGGTTCAGACTAAACCTGAGTACCGAGAGATCCGCGCCAATTTTAGCGACTATTTATGCACTAGTCACACTTGTCAGTTCAACAAAGATATCTCCTACACCGTTAGGGGTGAAATTCGCCTATATGAACCTAACGGCTGTTCGTCGAGTCAGCGCGAGGGTGGACACGTAATAAGCGAAACTAAGCTGCAACGCAAGCGTTATTTTGGCGCGTTCTGGATGCACAGGACTAACTTATATCTTTTGTCCGAGGATTTAACCTCGATGAAATATTCCAGATATTGCTGGAAGAAAATACGCGCCTTAACCAAAGTTAAAGCCGAGAGTTCGGCTGAACCCCAAATGGCTGAAAGCCTTATAAGTCCGGCGCAGCCCCCAGCGCTTTTAGGGCGCGGGGCTGCCAGTGAAAATAAGGTGGACAAAAATGATAATTCTCCAAATGCTGATACTGAGGTGGTTTCAGACAATATACCCTCTTGCTGGCACGAAGTTGGAGAGAAACTACGTCAGATGAAACAAAATCTGAGACAAGCCAGAACTGAGGCATCAGCAACCGGGTCAATCGACCCAATAAGTGAGTATTGGCAACAGTTGAGGGAGCGTTCCTAAAACGTCTGCAAACCGAACCAAAACACTCCAGGATTTAAGGAAATATTATATATTTCGAGAGTGTAGAACGATGGCGCAGGTTGTGCCTTAAGGGGAAGCGCCGTAGAGCGATCGCAAATATTTGCGAATTTTTGCTGGACAAGTATACTTATCCGGTAACGAAAATTGAGACACCATGCCCGTTCCAGCACAATCAAAAGACTCAATAGAAAAAATAACAACTGACCTGCAAGCAATCTGCGACAGATTGAACAAGCTGGCGACTTTAGAGCAAAACACAACGCCCAAGGCAACGTTAGCGAAAATTTACTACGCTATGGCTCAACTTTGCAACGCTTTAGTTGAAATCTGCACACTAACCAGCAAATAAAAACCTCTTCAAGTGTTGCAGCCTGCCTTAATATCAACTTCCGGGCTGTAAGTAACTTTAAAATTGTGGAAGTAGCTGCAATGCTTGCACTATATGGATGCTGCAATTTTAAATTCTCAACTTACAACTTCCCACACTTGTAAAATCGTAGTGTAAGTGAGTAAGCAGCCATATGGAAGTTTTGGGAAGAAGGTTAAGCCGAACTGGAGTGTTGCACCTGCTTGAAGATAAAACGGAGTTTCAACGAGAATGGGCTACTTTGTGTGGGCGAAAAATTCCTACAGCCACAACCCTGGCTGCTGAAAAGTTTGATGGGTGCGATACACGCTGCGGTGTTTGCCTGATGATGCAACAACGACGGCTAAACCTTAAGGTTTGTATAAAGTTATAGAACATTTGTACTGTTGAGTTAATCCCACAGTCCCTTAAAACGTCCTGGTGCGAGTTGGGTGTACTTTACCGTGTGCTGGATGTTTTTGTGTCCCAAATAATCTTGGATCAGGCGCGTGTCGTAGCCACGACTTGCCAAATAGTAGCCGCAGCTGTGGCGTAACATGTGGGGATGAGCGGGAAAATCAAAACCCGCAAGCTCACCCGCCCTAGCAATTATCTTTCGCACCGCGTGGTCAGATAGAGGTGCGCCGCGTTCCGACATAAACATCCAAGGGCATTTGTCCTTAGCTTCTCGCTTTAAATTTCGTAGCGAGCGCATTTCATCCCCAACAATTTCATGGGTAGCGGGGTTGCCACATTTTAAGCGTTTGATGTGAATGTGGGCGCTGTCCCAATCGACATCAGACCACCGCAGCGCGATCGCTTCGGAGACACGCAGCCCGTGATGGTACATCATCAAAATCAAAATTCCGTCACGGGCGGGATAGCGCCCGACTCCTTTCGCCGCCGCGATTAGCCGGTGGACTTCATCGGGTCTGAGATATTCGCGCGATCGCACATCTTCATTTTTAGGTCGTCGCAATTTCCAATCCTTTTTCGGTTCATCATAACTTTCCGGTTTTGGGGGATTGGGGACTAATGTCAGGTGTGGGCGGGATTTAGGTTTGTAGATGCTCATTGACGGCAACTGTCAGTAATTGATTCTTTTTACTGAAAGTATCCCACTAATAAGAGTAGAATTTTTGGTTAGTGCCGCTTATGGTAGGAGTCGGGACGTGAGAATTAATGCTGAAGAAATTGCTTACAATATTCGCACGGCTAATCGCAGCCCTACTGAACGGCTTTTAGCTAATTTGGACTTGCTCGATCTGGATGAATTTGAGGTGGAACCCTTGGCTGTTCATTGGTTCGAGCTGTGCGCTTTGGGAATTGCTTTTCAATCTGACCGAGTGCAACTGACGATTAATGCCTATTCCCAAAATTTAGAAGGCGCTATTTTATACGTACTTTACCTTCAGGCGCGGAATCCTTTTAACGAACCAGAACACGCCACGAGTACCTTTATTAGAGCGTTGCGATCTGGCTGGAAGCCAAAGCTAAAATAGCGCCTCTCATCCCCTCTGCACGGCTGTTTTTAGCTGTCGGTCAACATTGGTTATTTGGGGTTAAAAACTGCTGAAAGTGGCTCTGGGAGTGGGGTTGAGCTTTTTACCAACCGGAAAAAATCGGGCGATCGCGTTTTCACCTTATTACCGGGTTATGGTCGGACTATAACCGGGTTATAACCCGACTATGGTTGCAGTATAACCGCAGTGTACTGCGACAATAACCCGACTATTGTCGGGGTATAACCGCAGTATAGTGCCTGTTTAACCGTAGTATGGTCGGGGTATAACCGCAGTGTATTGGCTGTTTAACCCGACTATTGTCGGGGTATAACTGTGCGCGAATCGCGCAATATCTCCTTGATAAAAGCGTCAATTGCCTTTCCCGGTGACGACTGTCTCCCAACTTTTAGTTTGTTGAGGATGCGATCGCGTATTGCCTCATAGTCTGGTTGCAGAGAGTTACCCAGACCCAACTGTTTCTGTAACTCTTGATTTTCTTGCCTTAGCTTCTCGTTTTCGCTTTGATTGCGCTGTAACTCCTCAGTCATGTTCCGCAGTGTCTCGGATGTAAGCCAATGTTCGGTTTTAAGTTCCAAGTATTCCTGGTTCATTTCGTCGGCGTTAGTCAGTTGCTCATCAGCCGTCTTTACCCGTTTCTGTAACTCTGCAACCTGACTCTGTAACTCTAGAACCATTATCTGTAACCGATTAATTTCTTTTGATTCAGCTACAGTTGATGGATTATCGCTTTGTTGCCCGGTAGCATCATCAACTACCGGGCTTTCAACTTTCCCAGCGCTGCTACCTCAGAGCGCAGCGCTGCAACAGCTGACCACAAACGTGCAATATCATCATTGGTTGCAGAGGGAGTTACATATGCAGTTGCAGATATATTTTCTGTAACCTTGTCCGGGTGTGATCGTGCTGGCGACTCAAGTAGTTGCGCTATCTCTTCCAGACGTTCCACCGTTAATTCTTCCGGCTTGCCTATGTAACGCTTATGCAACTTGCCCGAAACTTTTCTGTAACCGTACCAGTAACCTGATTTTTCTGCCCTGGCGGTGAAACCGGTTACTTCGGATATTGGCTCGTAGCGAAATGAGGTGTGTTTGTTTATCCAGTCGAACCATTGAGGGGAGGACAATTCAACAATTACCCCGCTGTCATCGGATAGCATTCCTTGGGCGACTGTGGGAATTTTACTCATAGTTACATAAGCGATTGAGTAACTTTATTATGTAACTTTTTTGGGTAACTGTCAATATGCAACTACTAGGTAACTTGAAAGGCGATCTCACCGCTGCGATCGCGCAATGACCAATAGTTGCGACAAGTATTTCTCTGTGGTAATAAATCTTGCACATTTTAAAGGCGATCTCACCGCAAGAGAAAATCGCCTTAAATGAAATGTGTCTCCGCCCTTGCTTGGTGGGTGGACATATATAAGAGTACAGCGATTGCGCCCGAAACATAAAATATGTGTTGGGGCGCAAATTTTTAACTTAAAGATGATTCGCTAACCACTGGTATGACCGTTGCCAGATTGTGCTAAAAGATATTCCCAGATGCGACGAATTTCAGCTTGAAAACTTGCACGGTCGGTTTCGGCATTCTCAATAATTGCTTCCTGGGTTGCCACAAAGCTTTTAATTTCAGCAGATAACTCCCCAATGGCGATCGTGTTGGTTTCCTGCTGTTGGGCAACTTGGTCTAGACGTGTAGCCGTTGCTTCTAAAATTCGCTCTATCCGGTCGAGGCGGTCGGGCGTCACTTCGCTCATGCTGCATCCTGTTTGTTGCTGGCAACGGTTTTTAACTCAGCTTTCTCTAAACCTTCTCGAATAAATTTACCAGCTACATAACTTAACGAACGGTCTTCAGCGTCCGCTAGCCGTTGTAGCCTATCTTTTTCTTCCGTGGTTAAAACGACTGTAACCGTTACCTTGCTCGGCATTGAAATTATTAAAAGCTGTTAACTCATCATAACCCCTCAGCGTGGTAATCGCGGTTCATAATTGTTGTTAACGGTTCATAATAGATGTTATGCTTTTGTAGAGTTAACAACTGTTGTGAACATCAAGCAACTATAAAGTACCAGACAATTAAATGCGCCCCAACAGCGATCTCTTACCCCCGCTGCCGGCACGACTTCCCCCTTACAAACTCTAAGGAGACAATAAGTTATGTTACAACTTAATACCCGTTTTTGGGGCTTGCCTTGTGGTATCCCGCGTTTTTGGCGCTTGCGGGTAGCCAAAGGTTTTATAAAACCTGAATATTACATCGGTCAGACCGTTTTGTATTGCTGTCAGCTTAAAGACAAGCAATTTTGCGTCTATGTGGACGTGTTGGGCGTTGCCTGGACGGGGATGGACTGGCAGTACATGGTCAATTTACCTGTATCTCACCCGTATTTTAAGGCTGACGACTATGAGACCGAATGGGTTGACAGTAAAGATTTAAGGCTACCATTTGACTCATTCCCATCAGAAAAACCAATTGAAAGTGTTGGGGAGCAACAAGAAAAACTGATTTCCCAACCGTTTGAGGCTTTGGCTTGCTGAATTTGGATTGCCGTTGTTACACATCAATACAGCCTCAACTAAATGAACGGGATCGCGAATGAGTCAAAAAATTTTAGGGAAGTTTTAGCCTCCCTAAAATTAAAGTTTTTAATACAGATTCCTACGCACGGAAGTATACTTATTTGTGATCTGTACCTGATAGCCTATATGCCGTGTGACAGTAGCAAAGTAATGACAAAGTTAATTACTCATAGCAAAAAAAAGCCAGTGCTTCTGGCTTTAAATGGTCTATAAAATGCGTAGTTTTTATTAAGAAAAGCTTAGTAGTTTTTGGAATCTAGCTATTACCGAACGAATCACTACACCACTGTTGCCAATGTCCCACTGTTGTCTAGTCCATTTGTCATCAATGAGTAGCTTGTGGAGTCTTAAACAGCCAGAGACCGCGAACTACCAAACAAAAGAAAAAAGCACTCTCATTTTAGACAACATTGAGGCAGGAGCGATCGCTTAATTTGGATGAAGCGATCGCTTTATCCAAATTAGCGATCGCTGGTTAAAACTCCACTCGCGTATAGAAAGGATATTCGTTCGGTAAAAACTAGGTTTCAAGACTACTGGGCAAAGGAGAGACGTTGCCCAAAGATCCAACCTTAAAACCCAATTTACCATCATTGTTGGTAAATCCTCAAGTTCGAGTTCACCGAACTTTGCTACTACTTCACCCATGCGTCAAGCTTTGGTACTTCTGTCGAGCGATTGACGCTTCAGGTGAGGGTAAAGTTTTGTTACCCCAAAACCAATGGCAGATTCTAAGAGAATCAAAGTCCACAATCTACCGTTGGTTGAGGGAAGGTAAGGAGCTGGGAATTTTTAGGCGCTATTGGTGGGCTGGCAACACTCTAAAAATCATTCTTGGTGGACTTTTCAAAATTTGCAAAGATTCAAATATTAAGTCTTGGGGGACGGCGGCGCGTGTGTCTCTAGCTGAGTTGTTAGAGAAAAACGGCAGACGAAAGGTAGCTTCTGCCATCACCACCCAGGACTTGCAACAGCGATCTCACTATGCCGCAACTCGGCAACTAAATAAGCTAGACAGAAAAACTCTCCGTCCACCGACTGTTAACCAATTGTTAGATGACAGCCAGACCTCACCGAAATTCACCCGTGGGAGAATCCGTGGTGTTATCGGCACTGGTGACAGCCGGATATTTGTTAACCAGCGATTCGTTCCGTTTGGGGTGTCACAGCAAACAGTCTGTGACACCCTCAACAGTGAACCGACTAGCTGTAGCGTTTCACCTCGGACACTCAGGCGACATTTGGATCAGTTGGGCGTTGTTAAACGGCAATTGGTTCAGACTAAACCTGAGTACCGAGAGATCCGCGCCAATTTTAGCGACTATTTATGCACTAGTCACACTTGTCAGTTCAACAAAGATATCTCCTACACCGTTAGGGGTGAAATTCGCCTATATGAACCTAACGGCTGTTCGTCGAGTCAGCGCGAGGGTGGACACGTAATAAGCGAAACTAAGCTGCAACGCAAGCGTTATTTTGGCGCGTTCTGGATGCACAGGACTAACTTATATCTTTTGTCCGAGGATTTAACCTCGATGAAATATTCCAGATATTGCTGGAAGAAAATACGCGCCTTAACCAAAGTTAAAGCCGAGAGTTCGGCTGAACCCCAAATGGCTGAAAGCCTTATAAGTCCGGCGCAGCCCCCAGCGCTTTTAGGGCGCGGGGCTGCCAGTGAAAATAAGGTGGACAAAAATGATAATTGTTCAAATGCAGATGGTGCAAGTGTTTCAGAAAATATACCCGATTGTTTCTATGAAGTTGGAGAGAAACTACGTCAGATGAAACAAAAGCTGAGACAAGCCAGAACTGAGGCATCAGTAACCGGGTCAATCGACCCAATACGCGAGTATTGGCAACAGTTGAGGGAACGCTCGTAAAACGTCTGCAAACCGAAACCAAAACACTCCAGGATTTATGGAAATATATAATATTTCCGAGAGTCTAGAACGCTTGTAAGACGATAGCGATTGCGTTCTTCTTAAGGGGGTAGCACCGTAGAGCGTTCGTAAATATTGCTGAATATTTACTGGACAACTATAGTTGTCCGGCTGGGAGTTTTGACGTTAAATGTGGAGATGCTGTCTTTGGGGAACAGGATCGAAGACTGTATCAAGGGCGATCGCGCTTCGTTGCATCGCATTTTCCCTTCTTTCCCTGTCCGGAAACCTAATAGGTTTCGTTGGGATTTGATCAACAACTGATCGCTAACTCGGACGATGAAACCTTAAACGTCAATCTAGTTGTAGATTGCAACGACTCGCACATGACTCACGCAAGGGAACTCTTAATACTTCCGGTGTAACTCTCACGAATCTTGCACAGTGTTACAACCGTTTTTAGATAACTTCCAAGCTGGAAGTTACTTTAAGATTGTGTAAGTAGCTGGAAAGCTTGCGCTATATGGTTGCTGCAACTTTAACTTTTAAACTTCCAACTTCCAACTCCCCTAAAATCAAAGTGGAAGTTACGAGATCGCCCTTTATGGACATAAGCTGGAAACCCATTACTAACAGTAACAATGTGGTGCATTTGGTTGAGAACTATGCAATCTACAAAACGCATTGGGAAAGTTTGTGTGGTAGGAGAGGCTCTAAAAAACTTACAGAATCTCTTGAAAAAGTTGAGGGCGAGCGTACCTGCTGTGGAATTTGCAGTGCGATGCAACGCCGCAAAATACAATCAAAATCTTTACTAGAAGCTAGTTTTCAAGTTTCTTAGAGGATAAAAAACCCAATTTTAAAACCCAATAACCGAAACAGCTTTGCGTCGTTGCTCTGGTGTCACCTCCAAATAGCGCTGCAACGTTCCGAGGTCGTTGTGTCCTGAGATTTCTTGGATGTGTCTTAGTGGAATGCCGGCGCTGGACATTTGGTTAAGAGCTGTGCGGCGGAAGCTGTGGGTGCTGACTCCTTCGAGTCCAACGCGCTTGGCAGCAGAACGCAAAATTTTATCAGCCGCGTAACGGGTGAGTCGCTGTGTCACCCCGCGCATTCCGGGAAACATTGCTCCTGGCTTGGGGTGATAGTCAGCCAGCAGCGCTCCTAGTCCAGGTTCGATATCAACGACGCGGGTTTTGAGTTTCCCTTTGGTGGTAGACTTTCTAAAAGTTAGTGTTTTCCCTTTAAAGTCTGTCGTTTGAAGTCCGAGCGCTTCTGAGACGCGACAGCCGGTGAAAAAGCAAATGCCAAATAAAGCGCGATCGCGTTCGGTGGTAAATCCGTCGGTGAACAATAGCCTCATTTCATCAGAGGTGAGAATTTTGGCTTGTCCGTTGCCGCTAACCTTCATAACCTTTGAGCAATCAACATTTCAGTACTCTACACCAAATCCGCATTTTGTGGAATTGGGCGCTACACATGTTGAAGTTTCGTTAAGTGCATAGCGTCGTTCTATCTTTTTGAGCATTCTGTTAGTAAAAAACCCTATCTTTTAGCCATACTGTTAAGAAAACCATCCTTTGCGCTTCGGGCTGTTTTTGGCTGTCGGTCAACGCCTGTTATTTTTGGTTAAAAATGGGTTAAATTGGCTATATAAGGCATTTTCAGCCTTTTTTAGCCCGAAAAAATCGGTTTTCACGTTTTCGCGCTAGTACCGGGTTATGGTCGGACTATAACCGGACTACAACCCGACTATGGGCGGGGTATAACCGCAGTGTAGTGGCTGTTTAACCCGACTGGTCGGGGTGTAACCGCAGTATAGTGGCTGTTTAACCCGACTATGGTCGGGGTGTAACCGCAGTGTACTCAATCTATATGCTGTCTAGATGTGCGTCTATACTGTAGAGTTATCGGCATTTAGTTTGATTTTGATATAGAGCCGAAAAAGTTTTGAGTCGCCACGATTCTTGTAGGGTTGGGACTTTTCCAGAACGGTGATTAAATCGCGCTTCTCGCACTCTCCCAAAAACCAAGCCCATTTTTCCAAGTCCTCCGGCGTTCCCATCAGCCTCATATCTATTTGGTCAGCCATCCCACTTCACCCCATCAAGAAAGTTTTGCGCTTTGTCCTCCCAACTGGCTTTGGGTTGTGTTGCTGTGTTGCTTGACTTTTCTGGTTTTACCTCAAAGTCTGGATCGTTCGTCAATTCGGCAACTTCAAAAAAATGCCGAATGAATTTGTCCAAAGCTTCTTTGATTCGCTGCTTACTTTCAGCGCGTTTCGCCACTTTCCAGCCAGCCAGAACGCGATCGCGTATTGCCTTCATCTTGTCTAGATTGTGTAAATAATCATCCGTATGCCTGACAGACTCAGCTTCTAGGAGTGCTGGTTGCTCTGTCAGGCTGGCAACTTTCCCCGCAGTTCCTCCAGTTGCTTACTTAATTCGCTTATAGTGGCGTTTAGTCCTGTGGCGAGTTCGCTTGTGTGTTCCTCCAGTTGCTCTTTAATGATTTCTGGTTTCAGTCCTCTAGAATCTAGTGCAGATTCTAGTCTTTCCGTAATACGTTTGTCTAACGACTGTTCTACACTGTCCGGATGCAACGTCTGGGGATTAGGAGTTGGGGATTGGGAGTTGGGCGCTCCATAGGAACGAACGAACTCGGTTAAAACTGCTGAAGCGTTGGAACCGTTAGCCGTACACGTAGTTTTAAAAGATTCCCACATTTCCCGGTCGATGCGGAAAGTAGCCAACCTTTTGTTAGTCCCTAAAAGCGACTCACCGTTTAGCTCTGGATCTAATAGTTCAATGAAGGCATCTTCCATTGCTCCCAATTGCTCTTCACTGCAAGGAAACCAAGCAATATAGACTCCAGATCCAGCCTCTATAAACTGAATTAAGCGATGGTGTCCGAGCCAACGAGACTTGAGATTTTTTGTCTTACCAATGTATAACAGCTTGTCTTCCTGATAGACCAAGTAAACTGCTGGTGTTGTTGGCAGATTGTTTCTTTCTTCTAATGGCAGCGCTAAAAGGGACTGCTTCAACATGCCTACCAACACAGATGTTTTGTCTTTCCCAGTTGTTTCGACTTGATGCTTAATTAGCTCTGCTAGGTCGTCCGGGCATCGAAAAGTAAGAGATACTGACATACTATTGCTTTGTCTTACGCAGTGTATAACAGCAGTCTAACAGATGTAATTAGAACTTGCAAGACAGCGTTAGACAAGCGTTTTACAAATACCTTGACTCTTGTCTAACAGCGTCTTACAATAAGCTTAAGTTAGTCAAAAACCGTCTCTAAACAAGGTTGTAGCGTGTAAGACGCAGCGTCGCATCGCTCCCGCAAAACTGAGTGGTTTGTAAACTGATGCTGTTAAGCGCTTTTTAAGCTAATTTTCAATACTTGCGACAACTATTTCTCTGTGGTAATAAATCTTGCACATTTTAAAGGCGATCTCACCGCAAGAGAAAATCGCCTTAAATGAAATGTGTCTCCGCCCTTGCTTGGTGGGTGGACACTTATAACAATACAGCTTTAATGATTCGCTAACCGCCGCGCTCCTGGAGGTGTTGCCAGATGCGGTCAATTTGCTCTTTCCATTCGATGCGGTCGGCGTTGAGTTCTGCTGTTAGGCGCTCAAAATTCTGCTGGTGAATTGTAGCAACTTGCAGCAGCGCTTCTGCTGTTGTCCGAACTTCGGTTGTTGAAATTTTCAAAGCTTCAGTTGAAATTTTCAAAGCTTCAAGTGATGTCCGCAAGTCAGCGTTAACGGCGACTTGCCTGTCTAGTGCAGCTTCAATTCGGTCGAGGCGGTCGGGGGTGGCTTCGCTCATGCTGCATCTTCCTTGCTGTTGGCGGTTTCATTTTGTTCTAACCACTCTTCAATTGCAGCCGCAGCTGTTTGGCTAACCGACCATGCCCTATCTTTGGCTATTTGCTCTAAACGTAAGCCAACATCTTCAGGTAAAACGACCCCGATCCGTTTAGTTTTAATCCCTTCCCTTTTATAGTTAGGCATTTTATTGAAACTGAGTATAAACCAATGATACTCGTTTGAATCGGGTGATAATGAAGAGTCACTGGATTAATCGAGTTAATTCGCGTATACTGAGGTAATC
>MWWF01000050.1_pt1 | contig 19113 bp, 18 predicted proteins | sample 1047351 | NCBI WGS metagenome assembly MWWF01 (sample SAMN06349970, study PRJNA376086) | soil metagenome | isolation source: MGM-3 sample Antarctic (ecotone) soil | place: Antarctica
ACAAAAAAGAATGAAGCAATCCGGTCAAAGATGGAGTAGTACCGGTGCACAAAACATGCTTAATCTTAGGGTAACCTATATGAATGAGAAGTGGGACAACGTTATAAAATTGGTTAAAACAAACTTTAAGCATACTAATTTGAAACAAACTGGGTAGTGCGACAATTTGGGATGCACCCAAGGCAACCTTACTTCGTTTTTGCAGCACCCTGTGGCAAAACCATTTGCCACGGGCACATTTTAATATATTTGACCTTTGCACTTAAAATATACTTCCGCAATTAACCACAACGTATCGCCTGAATGACCTTGTTAACTTACATCCGTGCATTAATTAAGGTGAGATACGAAATTGGTGTTCAAAACAAATTCAACAAACGCTTTCTTCTTCCTTATTTAAAGGACCTGGAAGCAACCTACACCGGTACCTTTCCCCCGGCACAAACTAAAAAAATAGTACAGTATTACGGTCTCTTTATCCCTTCTGTATTGTGCGCCAGCTTTAAGCGGCTTTATGGTAAAACACTTACAACGGCCGAGCGGCAAAGGGTCTCTTTGTTTGGCATACTTACCCCGGTTGGAGACGATCTTTTTGACATAGACAAACTTGATGTGGAAAGCATTCGCACCATAACCTTCACCCCCGACCAATTTAAGGCAACTACTTTTTCAGCGAACGTAGCCAAACACGTACAGGGATTTTTGTTACAACACGTTCCGCATACTTCGGAATACATCATTGCATCAAAAAACGTTTTCGAAATCCAATTGGCCACCATCAAGCAAATCGACCCTGCAATAACCAATGCTGAAATAGAAGAAATTACCTGGGCCAAAGGGGGCCATTCTGTTATCATTTACCACCAAACCTTAGATGAGACAGCCTCGCCTGAAATGCTGAAGGCATTGTTCAATATTGGTGCGCTCATGCAATTTGCCAACGACTGTTTCGACATGTACAAAGACATACACGACGGCATTTTTACCCTGGCCAGCCGCAGTACCGATTACCGGCAGGTAAAGCATTTATACCTGGTCAAAGTGCGTGAAGCCAACCAAAGCGTAAGGGCACTTCCGTACCCAAAAAAGCGGGTGCAAGAATTTTTGGTAATCATGCATGCTATTATTGCACAGGGGCTGGTAGCCATCGACCAAATGATCCGTTTACAACAACAAACCGGTTGCGTAGTGGATTGCCTGCAGCAGCCACGAAAGGCGTTGATCACTGATATGCAAAAGCCACGCAACATTGCAAGGTGGGTACGTTATGCTTACCAATTACCGCAACTTAAATAGTAGGATCGTGAGGAAGAAGATGAGCTTGTATGTACTGTTGTTCCTGCTGTTTTCCTCAGCAAAGGCCACCATTCCTGATTCTCTGCTGATCAGTCAACTAATAAAAGAAATTGAACACGAGCAGATGGAGCCACAAGGGCAGTTTTTAGATGGCATGTTTTACAGCTTCCGGAAGTTTGCCGGTTACCCGCAAAAAACTAGCCCCGACGAGAATGTTTTTTTCACAACACTACTCTCGTTTGCGCTAAAGAATATATTGCCGCACCTAAACGCCAATAACCGGGAGACCGGTCAAAAGATCATTGACAGGGCGGCCACTTCGTATCCGCATTTTCAAAATAAAGACAAGCTGCCCATTTACTTTTTTTGGCACAAAGGCTACCCCGTTATGCCACATAGCAACATCATTAGCCGTACCGGTAAAAAGTTGGCGGTGTCCGAAGACCAGGATGATACGGTGATGATTTTTATGACAAGTAACCAAGGTGATTCGGCCACTTTACTACTAAAGAATTTGATGGATGCCGCCAGCAATGGGCAGCGCAAGTTTACCAAAACAACCTACAATCGGTTCAGGAAACTACCTGCCCATACTACTTACTTTGGCAAAAACATGTTGTCAGATTTTGACTTTGCTGTACATTGTAATATCCTCTACTTTTTGCTGGAGAAAGGCCTGCCGTTCAACAGGATTGACTCGGCTACTTTGCACATTGTACAGCAAATGATCAGCAACCGCACTTATGTAACGGATCCAACGTATATATCGCCCTATTATGTACACACCCCTATCTTAATTTACCATATTGCCCGCCTCATGGGCAAGTTTACTATCCCTGAACTGGAGCCATACAAAGCACAATTGATTAAGGATATACTTGCGGAGATGGGCAAGTCTACCAATATAATGACCGACATTATTTTGAGTACATCATTACTGCGCCTGGGCGCTAATGCTCCCCGCCTGCCACTTGAAAGCCTGGAACAGTTTAAACGCAGCAATCAGGACCAGTTTGTATTTTACCAGGCACGGGCAGCCATCCTTTTTCCAAACCCGCTGAAGAGAATATTTCTTGATTTTAGCATGTTACAGTACCATTATTTCTGCCCGGCTTACAACAAGGCGTTGCTGCTGGAGTATTTAGTGGAGCGGAATAAGAGGATATAGACATCCGGATTTGGTTTGTCGACCAATTTGCCTAAGGTTTCAATTTTAGTGCAATATTGCTTAATTCGCCAAAAACTTACAAATAAGGAAATTTACTTTTCCTTATTTCGGATAAATGGACTGATTAAGGCTTTTTAAGATTGTATAAAATCCTTAATTGCAGAGTGCATTATTTTAGCCACTGTCGGCAACAGGTGAAAACGATTGACAACATCGTTGAGAATGCCGGGTCACTTATCCACCACAACAATACCAAATACTATCAGCCCTTTGGTTAATTAAAAGTCCTATGACCCTACTTCCTCCTTCTGCATCATCAGGTAAGCTTTTATAAAGCCCTCCAGTTCACCATCCATTACCGGGCCTACATTGCCTACTTCATAATCGGTACGGTGGTCTTTAATCATTTTATAGGGATGGAAAACATAGCTCCTTATTTGGCTGCCCCATTCTATTTTTTTCTTATTACTGTTGGCTGCATTCTTTACTTCCTCGCGCTTTCGCATTTCCTCTTCATACAACCGGCTCTTAAGCATGGTCATCGCTTTCTCACGGTTTTCTCCCTGTGTTCTCGCCTGCTGACATTCCACTATAATACCGGAGGGTTTATGCGTTAAACGTACTGCCGTTTCAACCTTGTTTACGTTTTGTCCACCCGAGCCACCACTTCTGAAAAAGGCCCATTCTATATCAGCCGGGTTAACTTCAATTTCTATAGTGTCATCAATAAGCGGGTAAACGTATACACTGGCAAAAGAGGTATGCCTGCGTGCATTGCTATCGAAAGGAGAAATACGCACCAGGCGATGTACACCGCTTTCAGCTTTTAAAAAGCCATAGGCAAATGCTCCATCAAACTGTAGTGTCGCGCTTTTTATACCTGCACCATCGCCCTCCTGCAGGTCAAGCTCAGTTACGTTCCAGCCTTGCTTTTGGCCATACATCCTGTACATGCGTAGCAGCATTTCGGCCCAGTCCTGGCTTTCGGTACCGCCTGCACCACTGTTTATTTGTACAATGCCCGCCAGTTCATCTTCGGGCTGGTTAAGGGTACTCTTAAACTCTGCTTCTTCTATGGCATTTGTGGCTTCCTGGTGGGCGTCACGGGCTTCTTCTTCGGTAGCTTCGCCCTCTTTCCAAAATTCAAACAGCACAGCAAAGTCTTCCACCAGTGTTTCCACGGTGTGGTACATTTTGGTCCAGTACTCGTTTACTTTGGTTTCTTTTAATATGCCGGTAGCCCGAACATTATCGTCCCAAAAGCCCGGCGAAAGAGAGAGTTGTTTGTCGTTGGTTATCTTTTCAAGTCGGTTATCGACGTCAAAGAAACCTCCTTAGAACACCTACGCGGTCCCGCATTTCTTTAATTTGTTCCTGTGTCATAGCCGCAAATGTAAGGGTTTGTGTTTTTATATAAACAGGTGCATCACATCTAAATGCATTTCCAATTGTCGCTCCATTTTGCCCCGGGATTAATGCCGTGGGATCAATTTTAAAGTATGGTATTGCCTTTAGTCGAATTCAATTTTTACTATCGTGCCTGGGCTAAAGCCCGATAATTTTGTTAATACAGATTCCCTGGCATGAATGCCTGGGCAATACCAATACATTAGCCACAATTTGAAATGGTCCCCCTATCTACCCAGCTCCGCTTTCATCTCTGTTTAAACAACCGTCAATCTCGCAGTTTTAGTATTGCATTTTGCAACAACGAACTGTCAAATGGTGTCTTAGCAAAATTGTAAAGACGCAAATCAAGATTGTACTCACATTATGGCCTTATGCTTGTTATTTTATGCGTAACGTGAGGCAGAACGCCGTTTCTTAATCAATTAAGTTGTTTACACAAAATTTAAACATGGAGAAAGGCACACCACCCAAAAAAGAGAATACAATGCATAACAATAGAAATAATTATAGCACCAGGATAGTAATCATGCTCATTGTGCTGCTGGGGGCAGGCGGAAAGTTGCTGGCCCAAACCAAATGGGAACTGGCACGCTCAGCGGACGGAATAAAAGTTTTCACGTCTAAAGAAGGTACTTCTAAATTTAAATCGATAAAGGTGGAAGCGCTGCTGCCAGGAAGTCTTGAAAAACTATTGTACCTGCTTACATATGCCGACACCAACAAAGACTGGATATACAACACTAAAGAATCGTATGTAGTTAAAAAGGTGAATAAGTTTGAAACCCTTTCCTATACCGAAACTGCGGTACCCTGGCCTGCCAGTAACCGTGATCTTCCTTTGAATGTGTCAGTAAATCTTGATGAAAGAGGGCACTCGCTGCAGGTGACTGCACGCGGCGTTCCTAATGCCATACCGGTAAAAAAAGGGATCGTTCGTATTCCTTACTTTAACAGCTCATGGCATGTAACCTCCAACGGTAAAAATTTAATAATAAATTATTTTTTGGAGATGGATCCCGGCGGATCTGTACCGGCGTGGATTACCAATATGTTTGTGGCCAAAGGGCCGTATGAAACATTTAGTAATCTTGCAAGAATATTGAAGCAGTCGAGGTAGTTACCTGGCGGGTGGCACTTTGCTCAAGGCTTTAACTAAGGCCGCACTCATTTTACTTATCTCCCTGCCACTCCGCTTTGACACGGGTACATCTAAATTGCCCGCAAGAGTCGAAATTCTCACCAACACAGCTTTATTGTTAACGAGGTCATCAAGGTCTTTGCGTTTTACGAGGTAGTGGTGCTGAAATAGTTTTGTTAAGCCACCTTCATTTTAAAATTAATCACCGATGGAAGTTGCTGTAACCACGAGGCCATTATCAAGAAACAGGTGAACAACATCCTGCTTACGAACAGTTCCAATGCCATTGCCATAGCCAACTATTAATGATGTAATGCTGGCAATGGCAGCAAGTGAAATTCCCATTCCACTGGTGTAGGGCGTTTTCAGGCTTACTATGGTTGTCTCTATTGTTCTTTACCCGGTAAACCATCCACCTCATCCAGTTTTATGTTTTGCGCCAACGCTAAGGCAGGCAGCAATAAAAAAAGGAAAAAGAAAAATTCGGACATGGGGATAGCAGTTGAGAAAAGTAGAGTAAAGTACAGGACAAAAATAGTTGGTTTGGTAGCCTGTTAGACAGAGAATGCACGGCAAGTTTTGAGAAAAGAAGGTAGTCTTTACACAAGGGTGACAGCCCCATCTTTCAAACTCACGGGGGTAGGGCCTTGGTTCTTTTTGCAGGCAACGCTTACATTTGCACGGCGGGCTGTGTAGTTTTTTAGTTGAAGTGACCGGGTTAAATTAATTGCCGTTTTGTAATGCGCTGAAGAAATAGAACACTGAATGGAATACTTGAACGTACAAGGGAAACCCGGGTAAAGGAAGCGTTGCTTCGTACGTACCCATAGCCGTCATCTTAGCAAGGCATATTAATTTAATTCGGAGGTGTGTGGGTTGAGGAGGTTAGATTGATAGCAGAAAGAACCTAAGAAATTATAAGCAAACGGTGGTGGAAAAAACTACCATAATAAGATGCAGTAAAAGAGTGCGACCTCTATGATTATAGAAGCAGGCTGCAACAATGCTCCACAAATTTTTACTGTTGGTCCCCTAAAAAATAAGTGCACGCCAAGGGGCACAGATTTTTATTTTTTACTTTTTACTTTTTGCTTTCCGAATGTGTAATCAACAATTTACTTCTTATGAATCCATTAATACTGGCCCTTACACTTCCTGTATTCTTCATTATATATCCGCCCGATATTACGCATGTACAACTCTATTCTTTAGCGGACATTGATGTTGCAATTCAAATGACATGTCATCGCACCTGTACCTCACCCGTGTTGTTTATAAATCTGCACGACAATGAAAATACCAGTGTGGAAGCGGCTACAGTTTATCTGGACAAGACTGGTGGATCGCTGGTGCAATTGAAACACCTGGACTTGCGGAACATTTGTTTTAACCTTGAAACTCGGGGCTTTACTTTTGATCCTAATCGCATATTTACCCCTGCAGGAGTTCAAGCCACGCTATCAGGCTCAAATGCGTATAGCATTGAAGCAGATACTTTGGTAACCCGCTTTGCAAATACAATACTCAACAGGTATGTGGCTGGCAAAAAGCTGATTATTGCACTGCATAATAATACCGATAGCCTGTATTCAATCCTCAGCTATATTGGTAGCGGCAGCGAGGCACCCAATGCGGCTGAAGTGTATATAAATGCCGCAATGGACCCTGATGATTTTATTTACACTACCCACAAACCCTTATTTAATTACCTGGTTGCGCAACAGGTAAATGTGATTTTGCAGAACGAAGCAACGGTAGTTGATGACGGTTCATTATCGGTGTATGCCGGGCGCAATAACCTACCCTATATTAATGTGGAAGCAGAACATGGGCACCTGGAAGAGCAGCTTAGGATGCTAAAGTTGCTGGAGCCTTTTATAGAGGATTTTATCAAGAGAAATTAGACTGCTAAAATTAATTATCATTCTGCCCGATTTGTTTTATACACCCGTGCCGTGCCGGCTGCGCTGCTCCCGTAAGTTTGATTTAAAAATAAGTACTGCAAAAACTGCGACTGATTGACTTTAAAGTTTTGACATTATGAAAATTAAACAAAGTGATTTTGACGATACGAGAAGAATAGCTGATTGGGTAAAAACTATCGATGATATTGACGCTGATTATGTAGATCGCGTATCAGCCGAAATGTTCAAAAAGCAATCGTTCTTTTTAGCAGTTTTGATTGGTTACCGTTTAGACACTTCGGTTCAAGAATTGGAAGAGATCAGGAAAATATATTTTTTGATTTGGCAGTATTTCAAAGACAATCCCGGTGTACAGACAAAACCAATTATCGAGGAAGATTTTGAAAAAAGTGAGCTACGGAATATCGCTATGCTGCATTATGTTGAAGGTGAATCTTCTGAAAGCCAAAAGAAAGAAATATTTGAAAGAGACTTACAACCTATCAGCTCGAAAGCATTATTAGCAGCAATTCTTTTTAGATTTGATACAAGACCAGTTCTAAGAAGAATGGATGAAAGAAAAAGAGGGATCATATTCCTGGGTATCAAATCTTTTATAATTTGTTTTGAGGATATTACTTTTCCTAGCTTCAGAACTCCTTACCCGTAAGGCTGATAGTTTTTTACCATTGCAGAATGTAAAGGCTAAATAGAGCACTAACAGGAGCGATGTTATTTCGTGAATCAATGAAAAATGAAGGGAGAATGCAGAGCCTTTGCCCTCGACAGACTGTATTTGTATATTGCCTTTGTGCAACATCATAATCTGTTTACACAGGCTTTGGCCAATGCCACTTTCACTCTTTTTGGTGCTGAAGAAAGGGATAAAGATCTTTTCAATTACTTCCTGCGGCATACCGGCGCCATTGTCGGCCACCTTAATTACTACCTTGTTTTTTGTAGCCCGATAAGCAAACAAAGTGATCTGCGCATCTGCACCCGCAGTAATATCTGCCATTCAAAATCTTTATAAAACATGATGGAAGTAAAGAGTAAAAAGTATAAGGTAAAAATTATAAAAGTTAGCGATGCGCTTAGATATCATATTTGCTTAATATTAAGTTTACGCCAGTGCTTTTTCAAGTTACCACGCTTGTATTTGTTTAAATTCTATTCAACACACTTCTCTCTTTTTCGCTAACCTGCATTTACAAGTTGATGCTGGTTGCGTTTGCTCATTATCGAGAAAATAAATACCGCTGCGAAGCCGCTTGTTTACATGAAAAAAGATCTGTTGCATTTTAGAGCCCGGTTTTTTACCTTGAAGTAAAATTGTTATACTTATGGAGCAACGTATTCTTATATATGGCGGCACAGCACTGGATACTTCTTTATCCTTGTTTGTTGAAGAACTTACCTTTTCAATACTTAATCATAGAAAGGTCACCATTGTAACAGGTGGCTTTTTACATTTCCACAATAATACCAAAGCTCGCTCTACTGATTACTCGGCTTTATGTGGGGCACAGCGTTTCGCCCATCTCAGTAATGTACCATTGGAAGAATGCCTTGAAACGTGGCTGCCCGACATGATGAAGGACAGGCGAATGGAAGGTGTGGAGCGTTTTAAAGAGGGTAAAGTAGTAACGTTGTTTGGCGAATCAGACCAGGCTCGTCGTTTTGCAATGGTAAAGCATGTAGATGTAGTTATTACCATAAGCGGGAAAGTGAATACAGAAATGGTACTTGATTTTGCGTTTACCATTGGAAAGCCTGCTTTACCCCTTTCTTTTTCAGGTGGAGATTCCGCGAATTATTGGAGCGACAAAAAGGAGAAGATTATAGAGACCTTTGGAGTAGATACTATGTTGCAGGAGCGTTTAGAGAACTTCAACCCTGACACTTGCACAGAAGCTGAACGTAAAGACATCACTGCAAAACTATTAACCTGTGTTGACAAAGCGCTTCTCAACGAAACCGGGGAAGAAAATAGCGGTAAACAAAACAAACAGGCACTCCATTTAGAGATGATTGGTGTATTGGAAGACACTGATGACGAGCAAATGGAAAAAGCAAATCCCTACAACAGAAGGCCTGTAGTTTTCGTTTCTTATTCGCATAAAGATGCAAAATGGAAAGAAGAACTGGACCTCCATTTTCATGACCTGAAGAGTAGCAATCTTATTAGTTACTGGAGCGATAGTTTGTTGATGGGTGGCGATGAATGGGACAAGAAAATCAAAGAGCGACTTGAGAGGGCAGACATCATCCTCCTGCTTGTAAGCCCTGAATTTATGAACTCCACCTACATCGAAAACATAGAATTGGCAATTGCCTCTAAACGCCATGCTGAAGGAAACTGCAGGATCATTCCACTTTTTGTAACTGCAGTTGATATTGAGCACTCACCAATTCACCAACTACAGGGCTATCCGCTCAACAAAAAACCCATTTCGTCTATTCAGTCAAAAAGCATGCGGGCAAAAGTTTGGGTAGACATTGTAGGTGAACTGAAAAAAGTTTTAGCTGCCTGGCAACAAAAGGGGACTGCAGGTGAAAGCAATAATATTGCGCCCGTTTAAATTATTTTGTCTGACAAGGCCTTAATACTTCCTCATCATTTTCACCAGCACCTTTGCAATCTCTTCGTTGCCCTTATCTGATGGATGAAGTCCATCATACGTCATGTTGATAGCAGCATCCGGATAAGGATATTCATCTTTCGCCGGGTCAAAGGGCACATCAATAAACTTAGGATAAGTGTAGTTCCTGTATTCTCCCGTGGCAGGGTCTTTCACCCGCTTGAATTTAACGAGGCGTGGATGGCTTAGCCTTCTATTGTTGTATAAGTCTGCAATAGCATACTGTTCATAATTGGCTATTGCAATAATTGCATTCGCAAACTGCTGCAGGGTTTGATTATTCTTTGCCTTGTACGAACCGTAGGCATTGTTCTTCATATTAGTGAGGTACACAAAATCAACCCGCTGCATAGGGGTTATCATAATAACTTTTGCCGCAGGGTTAAGTGCTTTTAGCTTGTCGGTAATTATGCGAAATGAGCCATATACCGTTGCATTTCCTGCTGCAGTAATATAATCATTTAGGGTTCCGATTGGCCGCCCTTGCCACCAGTCGTTGGTACCTAAAAAGATGGTGTACACATCTGCTTTTACCAGTCCGAGTTTGTCTATAGAGGAAGCAATCCCACCGCTCGTCCAGCCATTGTGCCCCTGGTTTATGTAGTGGATGTTTGGTAGTTGTTGTACTACCCTGCTCATATACCCTTGCTGCACCCGGTTGCCTGTTTCGGCAGAATGATCGTTGAGGTAGGTGATGGAATCGCCAATGGCCACCCAGGTAATTTGCCGCGGCGCAAACGAGGTAAACAACAATGCAATAAGTATTGTGCAATAGAATGTTTTCATGAAGGGAAAGTAAAAAGTAAAAAGTAAAAAAAAGCCTTCTATCGCAAGTATAGAAGGCCTGTTCATTATTTAAATCATTAGTGAGTTAGCGTGTGATCAACGGCTTTTCAGTTGATGCAGTTGTTTTGTTTAGTACCGAAGTAATGGAAGAAATAACTCCTGCAATATCAGACAGGTCAGCAGGAACAATCATCGTATTATTTACCTTGGCAAGCTTGCCAAACTCAGTTAAGTATTGCTCGGCTACCCGCAGGTTTACCGCCGCCATACCGCCTTCGCCATTAATAGCCAGCGCAATTTCATTTATACCTTTGGCGGTAGCAATAGCCACCAGCTCAATTTCGGCTGCACGACCTGTTGCTTCATTTATCCGCCGTTGCTTCTCTCCTTCTGATTTGGCAATGGTCTCCTGTTTTTCACCTTCTGCCCGGTTAATCTTAGCTTGCTTGTCACCTTCAGATTCGGCTATCAGCGCACGCTTCTCCCGCTCGGCACGCATTTGCTTTTCCATTGCATCCTTAATGCTTTGTGGCGGCGAAATGTTCTTTACCTCGTACCGCGAAACTTTAATACCCCAGGGGCCGCTTGCCTTATCTACCGCCTCCACAATACTTGCATTTACGGTCTCTCTTTCTTCAAAGGTTTTGTCCAGCTCCATACGGCCAATTACGCTACGCATAGTGGTTTGCGAAATCTGGATCACGGCAAAACGATAATTGTCAATTCCGTAACTAGCCTTTTGCGGATCAATTACCTGCAGGTACAAAATCCCGTCTACTTCCACGGCAATATTGTCTTTGGTAATACATATTTGCGAAGCCACATCAATGGCTTGCTCCTTTTGGTTTTGCCGGTAGGCTATCTTATCAATAAAAGGGATAAGGATGTGGAAACCTGCCTCCAGGGTACGGCTGTATTTACCCAGTCGTTCCACGATGTACGCCGACCGCTGTGGTACCACCTTGAAGGTGGAGAGAAAAGCGACCAGCAGAAATAAGATCAGTACGATCAAAATAATAGTAGATGCCGTCATATTGCAGATTTAGTGGATTGAACAATTAATAAAATACTCTCGTTACCGGTAATGATTACCCGCTCACCCATTTCTATGAAATCAGTTGATCGGGCATTCCAGGTGGTGCCTTTAAAATCAACTTTGCCGTCAGTTCCCGGGCCTATATAAGTTTCAGCCATTGCCGTTTTCCCAAGAAACTCATCTTCCAGTTCAGTAGACTTGCGCGACGTAAAAATGATCTTCTTCACCCATTTTCTAAACAGCAGAATGGTAACAATTGAACCCACCAAAAAAATGAGCAACTGCGTGTTTATCGACAGATCAACAAACAACAATAGTATTGCTACAAACCATGCACTTACTGCAAAAAAGAATAGAATTAGGCCGGGTAAAACAAACTCTAGCAAGAAGAAAAGAAAACCGGCAATGAACCATAACACTGCGGCATTATACAAGAAGTCCATAGTAAACACTTTAGTTATTGGTACGTTCAAATATAGTTTTATTACAGTGGGGTGCATGTATTTTTAAAATCTGCGCTGCTCGTAATGATGTTAGTGGTGGGTGGTGAAGTGTGAGGTGTGCGTAGTAGTGCAATGGGTGAGTGGTGAGTTGTCCTTTTAATTTTTTGGATACCAACAGCTCATCAATGAGGATCATCCCCCGTCATTTTTGCGGGGTCGCAATCCGTTCATCGGCAGTGCAGGTGGCATCCATTGATATCCCGTTTCAAAGTCTCTATTTTTTATTACGAATGGGTGTGGGCAGGCAAGCTTCGTTGTATAATTGCAACACCAATGGCTATGGACAATTTTACTTACATTATTGCAGACGAACAGGGATTTAAAAACGATTATATAGATGGTCTGCTGGCAGCGGGTTATTACCGTATGCAACATTTTATGTTTACTTGCAACGATACAGCACTGAATGAAGAAGGCAGAACAATTCCGGTATTTTGGTTGCGTACCCTTGTAAAACAATGCAGGCTTTCCACCAGCGCCCGTGCCATTTTAAATAAAGGCGGTGCTTTTTCCATAGTCATTCAACCAGCCTTTGTTGATGAAGAAATAGAGCAATTGTACACGATGTACAAAAGCCATGTTCCCTTTTCTGTTTCGGCCAGTTGTGCGGATTACCTGCACCAGCCATTACTTTCCCAACCATTTACATCTATGATGGTGCAGGTACGCCACGAGGAGAAATTAATTGCTATCGGGTTTTTTGATGCAGGCAGCAATTCAATAGCCGGCATTATGAATATCTATCACCCCCATTATCGCTCATACAGCCTGGGTAAGCTGCTGCTGTTAAAAAAGCTGCAATACGCTAGCGAGAACATTATGAAGTTTTATTACACCGGATACATTAGTCCACAGAGCAGCCGTTTCGATTATAAAACTTTTCCGGACCCCGCAGCGGTAGAGCTACTACTGCCCGACAAGTTGCAGTGGGTGCCCTACCCACAGGTGAGCAAGGAATTTTTGACGGACTACTATCTTAAGCACTTAGTGTGAGCTATCATTTTTGTAATGTTTAATCATCCATGCCTGCTTTATATTTAGGTGCTATTGTAATAGCTTGCTGAATAGTTTAACTGCATGTAAAATGGAGCCACTGTACTGCACGTAAAGCTTAATCCACCCACAAGGGTGTTCAATAATTTGAGTTTCATCTTTGCGCTGGCAGAGCAACATTGAATAACAAAAACCAGAAGCTTATTTTGTCTGATTGTTGGAAATGAGGTTCAGGTGTAAAAGCCGCTTCAAGTTCAAAAGGTAAAAGAGTGCGACGCAAGAAAAGCTATATAGCAGCATTCATTTGGGTCCATAAAAAAATGAAAACGATAACTGGACTCTTACGCGCCTTAAAAGCAGGCTGGTATACTGCCATGCTAACTGCATCATCTACTTACAACATCTCTACATCGCAATATCTTTCACCTTATTCATCATTTGTACCCCATGCACCAATGAGGCGCCACCCCTTATAGCGCAGGCAACATGTACTGCCTCCATCATCTGCCCTTCACTCCAGCCTTTTTCAAAAGCATCGTTGCTGTAAGCGTCTATACAATAAGGGCATTGAACTGCATGGGCAACGGCCAGCGCAATCAGGCTCTTCTCCCTCGCTGTAAGTTGCCCGTCTTTAAATACCTCGCCATAGTAGGCAAAAAACTTCTCGCCCATAGCGTGTTGAAAATCGGAAACATTGCCAAACTTTTTTAGGTCTGCTGCATTGTAATAATGATCGCTCATAATTGATATTTTTTTGATGAATTTTGAATTAAGTGTCAACGGCCACACTAAAGTTGGTCATCACCATTCGTTTAAAAATTCAACTTACGAAACAGCAGCCAAAAAGTTCAATATTGGTGTTCGATTTGTGAAGCGTTGTTTTATAATACAGGCTGTTCTACTTCTTCTTCTTGTTGTTCAGCAGCAAGTACCGTGCAGTTTGGTAATAGGCATCGGTCATAGACTTATACACGTTGCGTAAGGAGTCGGTCAACGGGATGGGCGCGTTGTTGCGGATGCGGGCAATGTTTTCATTGCCACCACTTACCAGGTAATTGTAGTACAGATCTTTGTGAATGGTACCAATTTTTCGGGCATCAACATCTATGATAAAAGCGGAATGGGTACTATCTTTTTTTGCCACCTGCAACAGGTCGGTACCCATAGTAGTGTTGGTATACCCAATGTTGCAAAGGCCGGCAAGTGTAGGTAGAATATCCACCTGCGATGCAGGAAAAGAATACTCCGCAGGGGCAATAAGTCTTGGCGCATAAATCAACAATGGCACATGTTCGCTGGTAAGGCTTTGGGTAGAGTATACACGAGGCAGCATATCACCGGCATCTCCCAAAATGCCATGGTCGCCTACAAATACAAAAAGGGTATTGTCGAAGTATTTTTCTTTTTTTGCTGCCTCCATAAATGTTTGAAAGCTGAAGTCGGTATAGCGAAAAGCGTTGTATTCCTCTACACTGGTAAAGCCATATTTCTTTAACGTAGCAAGAGGAACATTCCTCTTTTCAAACACCTTTAAATCTTCTTCAGGTATGGTATACGGCCGGTGATTATCGGCAGTTTGTATCACGGCAAAAAAAGGCTTTTGCTGTACAGCAAGCACCTTGTTGGCTTCCAAAAAAAGGTTCTTGTCGCTTATACCCCACACATCTATTTTGGCAGCTTCATAATCGCCCTCTTCGTGCAGTTGCAGGGCTGCAATGTTGTTGGTAAGCAACCCTCGTATATTAGCCCAGCTCAAACTGCCGCCCAAAAAATAATGTTTTTCATACCCGGCAAAATCGTTAATAATGGTATGTTGATCCACCGCCGACGGATTGCGACTGGCTGTTTTAAACATTTGTACATCAGGTGTACCGGTTATAATGGCCCAAATGCCCCGGGCCGTACCATAAGCTGGCGAGTAACAATTCTGAAAATAAATCCCTTGTTTTGCCATGGTATTAAAGAACGGTGTAGTGTTAAGTGGATTGCCAATCATACTGCTTTTATAAGCGCTGAAACTCTCACAAATCACTAAAACAACATTTGGCTGCACACCCGGCTTAAGCGGACCATTTGCCTTTACCACCCGTTCAAAATTTAGTTCTGTACTATCAGGGTTGGTCACCCCCAAATGCTTCGCCATCCAGGTATAATGCGTCCGAACTTTATCAATGTCGTAAGTGGCATGTCTAAAGCTAAGGGAGCTAAAAAATGACTGAAATGGATTTAGAGCCACCTGCGATTTAAAATCACTGTTCAAACTAAAAGCATCGCTCCAGCGCAACGGAAACTGGCCCACCCTGCCAAAAACACTTACCCCAAGCAAAAGAAAAAAAGCAATACCCCATCCTATTCTCGTAGCCTTTACACTTTTTATTGGTCGTGATAAGATAAAGTTGTAGGAAATGCGCACTACGTATAGCAGGGCAACTACACCAATAATTAACCCGAGTACAAACTTAATAATAGGATAGCTCTGCCATATCATGGTAGTGGATATTTTAGCGTCTTCGCTGTAGTTAAGTACACTACCATTTAAACGTTGCGACAGGTAGGCATAGTGAAAAAAATCCACCGCATACAACACACAAAAAACTGTGATAAAGACACCGTACAGCCAAAAACCAATGGCACGTCCCGCACGGGTTTGTATAGGATTTAAAGGTTTTATGCTGCCGATAAGAAAAACTACTACCGATACAATGGCCACCATCCGCAAGTCGTAACGTATACCCAGCATAAACGAAGGAACCATGGAAGAATACACCACATTATTGCCAAAAACAAACACAAGCAAAAGCCGCAACAAGGTCATCAGCACTAAAAAAATAACCCCCGTCAACACAATCCATTGAATGTACCTTGGTACTTTTAATTTTTGCATATCGGGCGCAAAGGTAATGGTTTACAATAGCGGCGTTACCCGTCCAAAGGTTTAAAAAACTCTAAATGTTGCTCATCATAATAGCGTATTTATTTGCTCAAAACCTGTTGTTATGGCTTAATAAGGTCGATCAGCAAATGTTCCTTTACATCAACAGGGTGCTTACCAATTCCTTTCTTGATAGTGTATTTCCCATTTGGCGCGATAGCCAAACCTGGTACCCGCTCTATCTATTTCTGTTCTTTTTTATGCTAATGAATTTTGGAAAAAAGGCGTGGTTATGGATGTTGTTCTTCGGCCTTGTTATTGCTTTGTGCGATAAAGTGAGCAGCGGCTTATTCAAAGACTTTTTTGATCGGATCAGGCCTTGTCGCGATCCGCAGTTTGGCAGCTACGTACGCTTGTTGCTAAACAGGTGCCCCAGCAGCGGCAGCTTCACCTCATCGCATGCCGCCAATCATTTTGGCATGACGGTTTTTGCCATTCATACATTTAAGCAATACCTCGGCAAGCACAAACAATTCCTTTACCTGTGGCCAGTGAGTATTTGTTATGCCCAGGTGTATATTGGGGTTCACTACCCCTTCGATGTAATTGGCGGTGCGTTGCTGGGCTACATTATTGGCTATGCATCAGCTAATTTTTATAACCGCAGGTTCGGACCGCTTACCTTGCCCTCTGTCCCTGCAATCACTCAATATTAAATTCTACACCTTAACCTTTATACTGTTATGAAGATAAATTTGATCTCCCGTTTGTTACTTGTACTCCTTGTTGCCTGCTTTGCTGTGACCTGCGAGGCACAAAAAGAGAAAACAACTACCATCATCCTTGTACGACACGCAGAAAAAGATACCAGTGGCGGAAATGATCCCGGACTAACGCTGGCCGGACACGCTCGGGCAGCAAAATTGGCCACCCTTTTTCCAAATGCTACACCCCACGAAATGTATTCAACGGCTTATATCCGCACCCGAGCTACGCTGGCCCCATGGGCAGGTGCCGCGGGGGTGCAGGTGCAAACCTATAACCCATCAAACTTACCCGATTTTGCTGATCAGTTATTGAAACAGAAAGGCAAAACAATAGTAGTAGCTGGCCACTCCAATACAACCCCGGCGCTGGCCAACCTCTTGCTAAATACAGACAGGTACAAGGCATGGCAAGACGACGAATACAATAAATTATTTGTGATAGAGGTAACCAAAGGAAAGGCCAAAGGGAAAGTAATTGAGTATTGATACAACTTCGCAATGCGGTTGATTTTTTGGGGGCCAGGCAATCAAATAACTATGCAGCATTATTCCCGCCACGGCGCATACGCGTCAACTTTAAGTGTTTTTTTGGGACAGGCAGTTGGAATTCTATTTGGCATCCTTGTGTCACACCCTTGTACTATTTGTACATTATTCCGCTTTTAACCTAATGTGTATCGCGCCACGGCGGACACTTGTACTGTTGCAAATTTTATTCAGCGCCCGCTTGTAGCAGCACTCTAACAAACATCATTTCTCCACATACAAAAAAGGTGACTTTACATCAATTAACGTAAAGTCACCTTTTCCATGTCTGGTTATATTGTCCACTGATATTAACTACCCTGGGCCATTTGGCTACCAAATACTTTCTTCAAAATATCAGAAGTACGTGCAACAGGATCTTTACGTATGCGTTGCTCTTCCAAACCAATCTGGTAAAAAATACCCTCCATTGCGCGTTCAGTTACATAGGCAGTAAGGTCAGTATTTATTTTTTGCGTAGAAAACTGGTTGTATACGCTAAACACATCATTCCAGTATTTCGTAGCATTTACATCTTGCAAGCTCTTTTGAATAACAGGTCTAAAAGCATCGCTAAGCGCCAAAGTTGTTTTTGTTTTGAAATAATTGGTAGCAGCAAAATCGCCACTTTTAAGAATGTTTACTGCATCAGTAATGGTCATCTGCTTAACTGCATTTAGAAAGATGGTGCCAGCACCTTTTGCTGCATCTTCAGCAGCCCTGTTAAGTGATAATATTGCTTTGTCTACCACCCCACCCATACCAACACTACGCAAGGTGCTTTCTACCTTTTTTGCTTCTTCCGGCATCAATATTTTAATAGCTGCATTTTTAAAAAAACCATCTACACTGCTAAGCTGGTTGCTGCTTTTTTGGGTACCTACACTTAAAGCTTCTCTAAGGCCTGATACAATTTCAAAGTTGGAGAGACCACCTCCACCAGGCAGGGTATTACCATAGGCATCCAGCACTTGTCGAGCAGTGTCGCAACTATAAAACATAGTAGAAAAGAAAAGGGTACAAACAAGGAACTTCTTCATTGACAGTTATTTACCGGCATGGAAGAAAATATCGTACCAAATAAAGCTACCAGGTGATTACCGGAACATTACCTACAGATGAGTGACAAAAGAATAAAGCTAATACCACAACATTTACAATAGACTACCTCCTTCTTCTTTGTTTTCTTAGCGTGTATTTCTTTGCTCCTTTGCGTGAAAACAAAAAAGAAGGAGTAAAGCCCGACCACAATGTATACATAGAGAAATCTGCAACCCTGGTAAAAATGGTTGAATAAAGCGTTAGCTGTACAAGCAAGAAAGGATCTCTTTACCTTTTGACAGGCAGCTATCTTTATCTGAATAATCTAAAGACTACATTTTTTTTCTTTGTTCTCCTGGCGTGTCTTTCTTTGCGCCTTTGCGTGAAAACAAAAAGGTTGAAATAAAGCCCGGCCACATCTGTGCATAGAGAAAGCAGCAACCGTAGTAAAAATGGTTGAAAGACGTTAGCTGTACAAGCAAGAAGGATCTCTTTACCTTTTGACAGACAGCTATCTTTATCTGAATAATCTAAAGACTACCTCCTTCTTCTTTGTTTTCTTAGCGTGTATTTCTTTGCTCCTTTGCGTGAAACCAAAAAAGTTGGAGTAAAGCCCGGCCACAATGTATACATAGAGAAATCTGCAACCCTGGTAAAAATGGTTGAATTAAGCGTTAGCTGTACAAGCAAGAAAGGGTCTCTTTACCTTTTGGCAGGCAGCTATCTTTATCTGAATAATCTAAAGACTACCTCCTTCTTCTTTGTTTTCTTAGCGTGTATTTCTTTGCCCCTTTGCGTGAAACCAAGAAGTGAGAAAGAATTCCTTGCTATGAAACGCGGCAATGAGAAAACCTACACCTATGCAATAAAAGCTAAACAAAACACGAAAAGTATAAGAGTGCGACGCAAGAATGTTGTATGTATATTCTTCTGTTTGGTCCAAAAAAACCCACTATACCTGAACGCCATTATTTGACTGGAATCAAAAAGAGCCGGTACACAGCCAGCTCTTTTAATTATTACATTAAGAGA
>MWWF01000051.1_pt1 | contig 19030 bp, 16 predicted proteins | sample 1047351 | NCBI WGS metagenome assembly MWWF01 (sample SAMN06349970, study PRJNA376086) | soil metagenome | isolation source: MGM-3 sample Antarctic (ecotone) soil | place: Antarctica
AAAAAATTTAGAAACAAAGGGATTTAAAGTCAATGATAAAGAAGTTGATTCTGTAAAAGCAAGGGGTTGTTACTCCTGGTTTTTTTTAGTTCATTACCAGTTTTTCCACTTGGGTTATTTTATTTTTTTAGCAGTTGATACTAATTGGAAATACATTGATCTTGTTTTTTTAAAGTATGCTTTCCTGGCATTGTTAGTAAATCAAACAGTTGTATTCATTCGACACAAACAATCTTACAGCCAGCATGCGCCCAATCTTGGCTTTATGTTTTTTCTTCCTTACCTGCGCATAATTCCTATGCACATGATGATTTTGTTGCCTGCATTTTTAGGATGGGAACCTTCTGTTGTTTTTCTTGTTTTAAAAGCCGTCTTCGATATTATTGGACACTTAATTACTACAAGATGGTATTGGAAAACCGGGGCAGTTAAACCTTTAGAAGTAAATTAATTTTCAACAAATGCTAAAAGCTTTGGGAAGGAAGATTAAATTGCAAAAAATAAATGAATGGCTACCAATATAAAATGTACCAACTGTGGTACTGTGCTTGATGTGGAAGATGTTTTGTCAGCTGACGCAGAGCAAAGACTAAAGCAACAATATGAAAATAAATTTCAGCAATCCCTTTTGCAAATTAATGCTGATAAAAAAAAGTTAGAGGAAGATCAAAGAAATTTTGAGGAAAAGAAAAAAGGAGAGAATGAACTCTTTCAAAAAAAATTGCAACAAGAAAAAATAAAACTGGAAACTGAAATACAACAGCAGTTAAGAAAAAGTATTGCAGAAGATTACGAAAACCAGTTTCGCTTGCTGAAAGAAAATAATGATGACAATGAAGAAAAATTAAAAGCAGCCCGTCAAAAAGAATTCGAATTTTTAAAAAAAGAACAGGCATTGAATACAAAGGAGCAAGAGTTGGAAATTTTTTTGCAAAAAAAATTGATGGAAGAAAGAAATGTTTTGATGCAACAGATTCGCAAAGAAGAAACGGAAAGAACTACAATAAAAGAAACAGAATACCAACTGAAAGTAAAAGAGTTAGAAAAACAATTAGAAGATCAAAGAAAATTAGCTGATGAAATGAAACGCAGGGCTGAACAAGGTTCTATGCAATTGCAGGGAGAAGCACAAGAATTATTGTTGGAAGAATTATTGAAGTCTCATTTCCGTTTTGATGTTGTAAGTGAAGTAGGTAAAGGTGTTGAAGGCGCCGACTGCATGTTAACCGTTCACAATCATCTTGGCACAGAAAGTGGAACTATAATTTTTGAAAGCAAGCGGACGAAAACTTTTAATAATGCATGGATAGAAAAATTAAAATCCGACATGCGCAATAAGCAGGCAGATGTTGCCATTTTAGTTACCCAATGCTATCCCAAAGAAATGACTTGTTTTGGCGAAAGAGATGGTGTTTGGATCTGTTCTTTCAGTGAAGTAATTGCATTAACCAATGCACTTCGCCATACAATCATCCGTGTTGCTGACACCAAACGTTCGGAAGAAAATAAAGGTGAGAAAATGCACATGCTATATCATTACCTTACCGGAAACGAATTCAGGCAAAGTATTGAAACAATTGTTGAAGGTTTTCTTTCTATGAAAAATGGCATTACAAAAGAAAGAATGCAAATGGAAAAAATGTGGAAGGAAAGAGAAAAGCAATTGGAAAAAGTTTTGATCAGCACTTCAGGCATGTATGGGTCTGTAAAAGGAATTGCCGGTGCATCAATTGGAAATATTCCTTTGTTGGAAGATGGATTGGATGAAGATGAAGAACAAAAATTATTAGCTAAGTAACCACAAAACTCAAACACAAGTCATCAAAAAACATTGAATGAAGATTTAAATAGAAGCCTTCATTTTTTTTGAAGAGCACAATTGTTTCAAAAGAATTTTTATCAGATTCAATTATTTTTTTGAGTTGGATATGCTCCCGAAAATCAACATCGCCCAGGCTATACCATTTAAATACAGCTTCTTTGCAAGACCACAATAAGGTTGTTAAGTTGATAGGTTTATAAGTTGATAGATTATTGTAAACATCTTTCTCTTCATCAGAAATAAATTTGTGTTTTATCCTTTCAACTTTCGGTCTTGCTAATTCAATATCAACACCTACTCTATTTTCTTTGCTAACAATTACTGCAACAAACTCGGCACAGTGAGAAATAGAAAAATGAAAAGCATCATCATCTAAAAATGGTTTTCTTGAATCTGCAATTTGAATGAGTGAAACAGGAAATTGAGGAAATAAATATTTCAATAAATACCTTCCTGCCAAATGTTGCAAACGTTTGTGCGGATGCGTTATTTCTCTTTGCAAAAGCACATGCTGCAGAAAAAAATTCTCATCTTCTTCTATCTTCCAAATTGCCAGCTTTGTGCAATCGTCAATATCCTTTTGAAAAAAAACAGGCACTCAATCAATTTAAGATTTAAAATTGCAGCTTTAATAATTATCACTGAAACTTTTATAATCAACCATGATACTTTCTGACACCCGCATTCTGGAAGAAGTAGAAAAAGGGACTATCAAAATTGTTCCTTACACCCGTGATTGTCTGGGAAGCAACAGTTATGATGTGCATTTGGGAAGACACCTTGCCACTTATAAAGAACACATTATTGATGCAAAAAAGCACAATGAAATTGAGCATTTTGAAATTCCGGAAGAAGGTTTCGTTTTATATCCGCACATTTTTTATCTCGGCGTTACAGAAGAATATACGGAGACACATGCGCATGTTCCTTTTTTAGAAGGCAAATCCTCTACAGGCCGACTTGGCATTGACATTCATGCCACAGCAGGAAAAGGAGATGTTGGTTTTTGTGGCAACTGGACACTGGAAATTTCTGTAAAGCAACCCGTAAAAGTTTACCGCGGCATGCCCATTGGCCAACTTATTTACTTTCCTGTTGATGGCGAAATTGAAGTAAAATACAATGAGAAAAAAAGTGCTAAATATAGTGGCCAGCACGACAAGCCCGTGGAAAGCATGATGTGGAAGAACGAGTTTTAGAACTTCCTACTTATTTAATTCCCAGATAGCATAGTTTAATATGGCCGCAAAACTTACCCAGCTAATGTAAGGCACCAGCAACCATGCTGCGGTTTTATTGATTTTGGCAAAAGAAAAAATATTGAGCAGTAATAACACCCATAAGCAGATAATTTCAACCAAAGCCAGCCCAATTTGATGTTGATTAAAAAATATAAAAGACCAAAAGAAATTAAAAAGCAGTTGAACAGACCATAGAATAATGGCGGTTCTTTTCTTTTCTTTCGCAACATTACTTTTCCAAATTAAGTACAGCGCCACTCCCATCATAATGTAAAGAATAGTCCACACAGGGCCAAAAATCCAGTTTGGTGGATTCCATTCCGGCCTTTTAATTTGCTGATACCATCTTCCCACATTGGTAATGGTGAAAAACACTGAACTAATTCCGATGATTTGAGGAATGGCGATTGAAATAACAAGCTTTATCCAATTTTTCATATTCAAATAACAAAAAAATCAGGATTTAGATCGCTTCTTCTCCATATTTTTTCATGTAAGCAATCAGCCATGCAATTACTTCATTATAAGTAGCCATTCCTTTTGGCTGGCTATTCAGTTTTAAATATTTATCGTAAGCTTCTGTCATTATTGGAGCAACAAAATTGCGATTTCGCTTGTGATAAATAGCTTCCTCTTTCTTATCTTTCAAAACCCGGGGATCAAGATTTTTTATCAAACTAATACTGTGTTCTACATTTTTTGTTGGTAGAAACTGGTAAAAAGCATCAAAGAACAATTCATAATAAGCAGCATATCGCACTTCAATTGCATTTGAATTTTTGCAAATCAAAAAAGAAACAAAGCTGGCTTCATTTTCTTTTGCATAGCCCAACTGGTGTGCAATTTCATGATTCAAAACAAAGGGCTTCATAAAAACAGGAATAGAAGTTTTCAACTGCGCCTCTGCAGTGAATGGATTGTAATAACCTGTATAGCCAAAATATTTTCCTGATTTTCCGTAGAGTGAGGCTTTAATAGAAGGAAAAGAATATTTTAAAAAAGGATACTGTCCTTTGCAATTTTGATAATCTTCAATTCCTTGTCGAAATAAAATTCTATCCTTATCAAACCGTAGCCTATTCAAAGAATCAATCTGCAGTGCATAAGTATTGAGCCTTTGCTGTAACAGTTTGGCAAGGGAAAAAAGCTCTTCGGCATTGTATGCTTTTACTTCAAGCTGCAGTTGTTTTGCAATTCCCTGCCTGTCGTAATTCAATCCCCAAAAAAGATTGAAAATGATATATATCCACAACACAAGTTTTAGATATTTTCTAAAAACAATCCATGATAAATACTTTTTTAATTTTTTTTGAAATAGCAAGCGAATTAGTTTCCAGATTTTAAATAAGAGATAAATAAATGCAGCGGCATAAAGAATATCGCCAATGCTGAAAGGCGTCCAGCCAAATATCAGCCTGAAGAATTTTGATATAACTGGGTAAATTCCATAAGTATAATAGTTTTCAACCCAGGTTTTATTGAGCGAAAAAACTTTGATGAATACAGAAAGAATTAATAAACCAATGACCAAGCGATCCCAAAAAATAGTTTTAATCATCTTTTTATAGGCAGAATTCGTTAAAATCTTTTCTCATCATACTGCAATTAAGCCTATTTCCTTTACATTTGCGACCCTGAAATATCCGATTGCTAATCGGCAGGACAAAAAATCGGAAGATGAGCAACCGGAGGGAATTTGAAATAGCATTTGTTGGGTTAAAGCAGGGTGTTCATGAATTTAATTACGGAGTTGACGATAGTTTCTTTGAAGAATATAATGAACAGGATTTCAAGAATGCGCAGGCAAACGTGAAGTTGTTATTGGAAAAAAATAACGGCTTTGTGATCCTTCGCTTTCATGTTGGTGGAAAAGCAGAAGTTACCTGCGACCGATGCAGTAACAACCTGCCTTTGCAGTTGTTTGACGAGTTTACGGTAACGGTAAAATTGACCGACGAACCTGAAGTAATGAATGAACAGGAAGAAGATCCTGATGTGCATTACATTTCCCGTAGCGAAAGTCATATTGACGTAAAAGACTGGATTTACGAATTTGTGAATCTTAGTATTCCAATGCAAAAAACCTGTGAATACGAGAGCATGGATGGTCCTTATTGTAATGATGTAGCGAGAGAACTGCTGAACAATTTAAAGCCTGATGAAAACGCAAGCCATCCAATTTGGAAAGGGCTGGAAAAATTTAAAGATTTAGACACAGAATAAGTTGAATGATGAGAGATGATAGATGACAGTACGTACACTATTATCAAACGAAATCAACAACCATCAAATTAAAAATTGAGTTATGCCAAATCCCAAACGCAGACATTCCCAGCAAAGAAGCGCAAAACGTAGAACACATTACAAAGCTGTGGCTGCCACGCTTACTACAGATAAAGAAACCGGTGAAACACATGTTCGCCACCGTGCCCATGTAAGTGAAGGAAAATTATATTACAGAGGACAAGTGGTTGCAGAAAATTCTCCAATCAAGAAGTAGTGGTTGAAAGTTTATTTGTAAGATCCATATTTTGCCAACGGCAGAATAATGGATTTTTTATTTTTACCAATAATGAAGATAGGCATTGACATGATGGGTGGAGATTTTGCCCCCTTGGAAGCGATAAAGGGTATTCAGCTTTATCTGGAAGAAGGTGCAGCGCATTTGGTTTTAATTGGCGACGAAGAAAAAATAAATGCGATTATACAGCAACATTCCGTTTCAAAAACTGCTTATACAATTGTGCATACGTCGCAGGTTATTGGCATGCACGAACATCCCACAAAAGCATTGAAAGAAAAACAACAATCTTCAATTGCTATCGGTTTTCAATTATTAGCAACAGAAAAAACAGATGCCTTTATCAGTGCAGGAAATACCGGCGCCATGCTGGTAAGTTCTTTATATGCACTGAAACCAATTGAAGGTGTTTTGCGACCAACAATTGCTACAATTATTCCTAAAGAAAATGGAACCTCGGGTTTGTTGCTTGATGTTGGTTTAAATTCTGATTGCAAGCCCGAACACCTGAACCAGTTTGCTATTATGGGTTCTGTATATGCGCAAAGCATTTTAGGAATAGATAATCCACGTGTTGCTTTATTGAATATTGGTGAAGAAGAAGGAAAAGGAAATTTGCTGGTACAGGCAACTTATCCGCTGTTAAAAGAAAACAGCCACATTAATTTTATTGGAAATTTGGAAGGCCGTGATCTTTTACTGGACAAAGCAGATGTAATGGTTTGCGATGGCTTTACCGGCAATATTATTTTGAAACTGGCTGAATCACTTTTTGAAATCACAAACCAAAAGCAAATTCAGAATGAATATTTTGAACGCTTCAATTTTGAAAACTATGGCGGTACTCCGGTTTTAGGAATTTCAAAACCAGTAATTATTGGACATGGCATTTCAAAAGGAAAAGCATTTAAAAATATGATCATTCTGGCGCAGAAAATGATTGAGAAAAACATCATGCAAAAATTAAAAACAGAATTAGAAAGTTGATTAGTAAAGTCTGAAGAAAATTAAAGCAATTAATTTTGGCTGCAACTATGCTGAACCTTATTTTTGCAATCCCAAATAACAAAGGGTTGATTTCGCAACTTTGCGAGAAAAAGTTTTAACAAATAATGATCTTGTAGCTCAGTTGGTAGAGCAATACACTTTTAATGTATGGGCCCTGGGTTCGAGTCCCAGCGGGATCACTAAAATCAAATAAAAAAGCCGCAACAATGCGGTTTTTTTATTTCTCCAATTTCATTAATACTCTTCACACAGTCTTTATTTTCTTTTAGGTTTGCGCAACTAAGATTATTCTATGGCAAATTATTTTTTAAATAAAGTTGTAGCTGTTACAGGTGGCACAGATGGAATTGGGAAAGCCCTTGTTGATACACTTTTGGTGCAAGGTGCAAAAGTGGCAACCTGCGCCAGAAATCATGATAAATTATACAAGCTGCAATCTGAATATCCTTCTTATCCTTTGCATACTGTTGTTGCAGATGTAAGTAATGAAAACGATTGCCGTCATTTCATTGAATCAACGATTAATGTTTTTGGAGGCATTGATATCATCATCAACAACGCAGGAATATCTATGAGAGCATTACTGAAAGATACTTCTGTTGATGTAATTCGCAAAGTGATGGACATTAATTTTTTTGGTTCGGTTTATTGCACCAAGTATGCACTCGATTCTATTATTGAAAGAAAAGGAACTATCGTTGGCGTTTCTTCCATTGCGGGGTATAGAGGATTGCCCGGACGAAGCGGATATTCCGCATCTAAATTTGCGTTGCAGGGATGGTTGGAAGCGATCAGAACAGAATTAGCTGGTGATGGTGTGCATGTAATGTGGGTTTGTCCTGGATTTACCACTTCAAATATTAGAAATGCAGCATTGAACAGCAAAGGCAATCAGCAAGGCGAAAGTCCGATGGATGAAGGAAAGATGATGGCAGCAGAAGAATGTGCCGAACATATTTTAAATGCTATCGAACATAAAAAAAGAACATTAGTTTTAACCTTCACTGGTAAAAGAACTGTCTTCATGCAAAAATTCTTTCCTGGCCTGGCAGATAAAATGGTCAGGAAATTTTTCTTTAAAGAAGGTAAGTTGGTCAAATGAAATGTAAAACAACCTTTAGATCGAACAAACGATATTTCCTTGTAAATTCATCAATGAGAACTCCAAAAATTTTACATTCTACATTTACAATTTTACATTCTACATTTAAACGATGCCCTTAATAACACTGACATCAGATATTGGCGAACAGGATTATCTTGTTGGCGCAGTCAAGGGTCGTCTTTTGCGCATCAATCCCGAATTTCAAATTATTGATATCACACACAAGCTCTCTCCTTTCAACTATCCTCAGGCTGCGTATGTATGCCGCAATGCCATTAAAAATTTTCCAGAATATACTTACCATATTGTGCTCGTTAATTTATTTGAATCAAAACCAGAGCAATTGCTTTTTGCTTTTCATAACAATCAATATCTCATTTGCGCAGATAATGGATTGATAGGAATGATACTGGAAGAAAAACCTGAAATAGTTATTGGCATACCACTTGAGAAAACAGCTATCAAAAACACTTTGTATTGCATTGATGTGGCAGCAAAGGCAATTACGCAACTAAGCAACGGGCATCCTGTTGAAAAAGTTGGCATTCCTGATGCAAACTATATTGAAAAGAATCCTTTGCGTCCAACACTTGGAGATACATGGATAGAAGGACAAATTATTTTCATTGACAATTTTGAAAATGTAATTGTCAACATTACACAGGAGCAATTTGAAGAGCAGAGAAAAGGCCGGAGATTTAAAATTGTTTTTAAAAGAGATGAGATCATTGAACGCATCAGTGGTTCTTATGCTGATGTGCCACAAGGTGAAAAGTTAGTGCTTTTCAACAGTGCAGGCTATATGGAAATTGCTATCAACAAAGGAAATGCAGCAGGCTTGTTTGGATTGAAAGGCTATAATGAAAGCAACAGCACACAAATTTCAACCATGGTACAAAACCGCTTGTTCTATCAAACGGTGAAAGTTTTTTTTGAATGATCATTCGCATAGTGAAAATGATTTTTCAGAGAAGAGGAAATAGCTTCTTTCAAAAATTATTTGATGAAAGAAAATCTTGAATGAAACAACATAAAAATTTGGGCTTAATCTACTATCTTATTTCAATCATTATCATGATGATAAGTGGATTTGTTTCATTAGGGTATGGCAGGAGTTCTTATGCAACAATTACAGAAAGAAGTGGCATAAGAGGCAATTTTTACATTTATTATGAAGATGTGAGCAAGGCTCAATATTGTATTTACACATTAATCATCGCTTCTATTTCCGGCTGTTTTTTTCTAAGTCAATTTATTTTACTTAGAAACAAAAATGAAGGCGACATAGTAAAATCTTATTGGTTCTTTCTTGCTTTTATAATTTTATTTGTCGTCTGCGAAATAATTTTGCAGTCAATGTTTATTGGAAAAGGCTAATATTATTTTCGTATTTACAATACGCAATAGCAGAAATAGAAAAAATAAATTTTCATCAATCAATAAACCAGATAACATCCACACCAACTTAAAACTCAAAACCCAAAACCCCAAACCCCTTTTAACTTTTCTCACATTCTTTTCCCCTTATTTTAACTCCTTCCCTATTTTTGCCCTTCCTTTAAAGCAAACTGCTTGCAGAAAGGGATTTTAAATCTAACCACCTCGTATGAATTTTAAAAAAGTAAACAACATTGCCGGCTGGGCTGTGTGTATCATTGCTTCACTTGTTTATATCCTCACTGCCGAAATGCGTGGAAGCCTTTGGGATTGCGGCGAGTTTGTTTCTGCCTGTTACAAAGTGCAATTGCCTCATCCTCCCGGCGCACCTTTGTTTGTTTTGCTTGGCCGTTTCTTTATTATTCTTTTTGGCAATGATCCGTTGACAGCAGCAAAAGCAGTGAATGTGATGAATGCTTTTGCGAGTGGTTTCACTATTCTATTTTTATTCTGGAGCATCACGCATTTTGCCCGCAAACTGATGACAGGTTTTAAAGAAGAACCAACTGCGCCGCAGATGTACACCATCATTGGCGCCGGTATTGTTGGTGCTTTGGCTTATACTTTTTCCGATTCATTTTGGTACAGTGCTGTTGAAGGCGAGGTTTATGCACTCTCATCTTTGTTTACGGCATTGGCATTCTGGATTATTTTAAAATGGGAACGTGCAGATGATGCAGCAGGCAATAACAGGCAATTGCGCAACCGTGCCGACCGCTGGATCGTTTTTTTCTTTTTTGCTTTAGGTCTTTCAATCGGTATTCACCTTTTAGGTTTGTTGGTTATTCCCGCAGCCGTAATGGTGTATTATTATAAGCGATACACTTACAGTCGCAAAGGCGCCATCTGGGCATTTATTCTTGGGTGTATAATTACAGGCATTGTGCAAGTGGTCATCATTAAATGGTCGGTGAGTGTTGCAGGAAGTTTTGACAGGTTATTTGTGAATGGCTTTGGCCTTCCTTTCTTTTCAGGCTTTACTTTTTTCTTTTTATTGTTAGGCGTTTTAGTTTGGGCCGGGTTAAGATGGGCCAATAAAAACAACTGGTCTTTTCTTCGGTTGGGCTTGTGGTCTTTTGCTTTTATGATGCTTGGTTTTTCCACCTACATAACTACGCTGATACGGTCTAATGCCAATCCATCATTAGATATGAACAACGTTGACAACCCAATGAACCTTGCATATTATTTAGCCCGTGAGCAATATGGCTCGCAACCTATTTTATATGGAACACATTTTTTATCGCAACCTAATGGATTGAAAGAAACGAAAACACGTTATGCTAAAGGACCTGATAATTATGTAGCGCTTCCTCCTGACAAAGAATATACTTATCCGGATAAAGATTACAGATTATTCATCCGAACATGGGATGCAAGCAATGATCAGAATCATGCGAATTATTATATTGACTGGTTAAGTCTTGATCATATTCCTGCTAAAGAATTATCAGTTGTAACAGCTGTTGGCGATGGCATTGTACAAACCCAAAATCAACAACGCAAAACAGAAAATTACCAGTTTGATGAGGATTATTTACCAGGACCAAAAGCAAAAGAAGGACAAACACTATACCCTGGCGATCCTGTTGCTGTAAAAATTCCGACTTATGGCGATAACATTAAATGGTTTATGAGCTACCAGATGGGCTTTATGTACTGGCGTTATTTTATGTGGAATTTTGCAGGTAAACAAAATGATGTACAGGGTGCAGGAAACAAACGTGATGGCAACTGGAAATCAGGATTTTCATTTATAGACAATCAAAGATTGGGCGACCAATCAATGTTGCCCGACAGCATCAAACACAACAAAGAAAACAACAGCCTCTATTTGCTTCCCTTCATACTTGGTATCATTGGTTGTGTTTATCAATTTATAAAAAACAGGCAGGACTGGATCGTTACATTTATACTTTTCTTTTTCACAGGTATCGCCATTGTTGTGTATCTAAACCAGGCAGGCAATCAACCCCGCGAAAGAGATTATGCATTTGCCGGTTCCTTCTATGTGTATGCCATGTGGATTGGCTTATCGGTTGTTGCATTTGTAAGAATGGCAAAAGAAAGTATTTCAAAAAACACTTCTATTAAATCAATTTTATCCTTCAAAGGCAGAATTACAAGACTTGAATATGGTTTAGGCGTCCTTACTTATGTTGGATTAAGCATTTTATTTTACGCCTTTTTACCCACTTTGTTGGGGAGCTTACTATTACTAATTTTGGTTTGGTTTATGCTTGCACAAGGGGCGAAAAGATCTCATGATATTGGTTTAAATACTTGGAATACATTAGTACAATTGATACCCTTAGCGTGGATTTGGCTAGCATTTAATAAGGGACAGATCGGTACAAATAAATACGGAGAAGATCCCAACCAAAAACCTGGCGATTTTCAAACCCTTGGAAATACAATCTTATTTACGGGTTTAACTGCTATGGTTGTACTCTTAATGAGTGATGCCAATAACATGAACTTCAATTCTTTTTTATCTGCTTTTATAGGGGGGGTTATTTGTGCTTTAGTTTGTTGTATCGTTACTTATATCATACATGCCGTTTCTGATAAAACTTTTAATCTTAGAAATGCAGGTCTTGCTGCTACAGCTATTTGTGTTTTGGTTCCGGTGCTTATGGCTTCGCAGGAATGGGATGACCACGACAGGAGCAATAAATTAATTGCTCCTGATCTCGCAAGGGATTATTTAGAAGGCTGTCCCAAAAATGCAATTCTTTTTACTTTTGGAGATAACGATACTTATCCGCTTTGGTATGCACAGGAAGTGGAAGGTGTAAGACCTGACATTCGTATTGTCAACACAAGTTTATTGGGCATTGACTGGTACGTAAATCAATTGCGTTATAAAGTAAATGAGAGTGGCCCGATTAATATGGTTTGGACCGAAGACCAGTTGCGTGGCATAAGCTATATAAGAAATTCAGGCGACAGGGCTAATACAACACAGTCATTAATTGAGTTTTTGAAAAACGGAATAGGTCCAATGTTCAATGCAGAAGATAAATCGGAATTAAGAGTAACATTCCCTAATCATTTAACGGTTCCTGTTGATGTTAATTATGCAAGAGAACAGGGATTTATTTCTGCAACAGATTCTGCCGTTTCTCAAATTCAATTAGACCTCAATCCTGAAAAAGGTTATTATTCTTTAGATCAGTTAACGATGTTGAATGTACTGGCAACAACTAACTGGCAAAGACCAATTTGCTTTACGAGTCCTTACACAGAATTAGGTTTTGCTCCATACCTTAAACAAATTGGAATGATCTATACTCTGGTTCCGGTAAAACAGGAATTTGACGGAAGAAGCCTTTCAATGGATTTGGTTAAGACTTCGTCTTTATTAAGTGAAAAGTTTCGTGGAGGAAATGCCAATGTTAACGGCGTTTATTTTGATGAAGAGAACCGCAGGCATTTATTGAGCATTCGTACAACTTATGCGCAGGCTGTTTCAAAATTGGCAGATGCAGGAAAAAAAGAGGAAGCAAATGTTTTATTAAATAAATCAGAAAGCATCATTCATCCTGAAGCATTGCCTTATGCCATGGTAAGCCGCAATAGTTTTCATAACCGGACGTCAATGGAGTATTTGGAAGCTGCTTATAAAGCCGACAATACTCAATTGGTAAATAAATTGAAGTCAGCATTAAAAAAAGATTTTGAAGATCAGATTAAATATGCGGCTTACCTGCGGGATAACAGGCCTGAATATTATTCCAGCGATATTATTTCAGATGAAAATTATTCATCTCAATCTTTAAAAGATTTGGATGCAATGGAAAAAGCGTACAACCCGGCAAAATTAGTTGTACCGGAAACCATTGGAAAATATCGGGATTCATTAGACAGCGCAAAAAATAAATAAAAACATAAAAACCCTCAGCATTGAGGGTTTTTTGTTTAACAATATTTCATTGAACAAACAGTGCATAATTTTTGTAGATTGTATTGACTATGCAAGGCTTTAATTTTTCAAAATTTGACCCAACTAAAGACGGCCAGTCCAAGTTTGACCAGTTGCTTGATTTTTTTATGCAACTGCTTACTTATACCAATGGCGATGTTGCTGAAGCATTGGATTGGCTCAACCAATTAGACAGGCAATATGAACTCACCAATCCTGAATATGGAATGGCTGATTTTATTGAAGATTTAAAAGACAAAGGCTACATCACAGAAAATAATGAAAAAGGTGAAATAAAGATCACACCTAAAACAGAACAAGGCATTCGCAAAAGAAGTTTGGAAGAAATATTTGGCAAGCTAAAAAAAACAAAAAGCGGCGATCATCAAACACGAAAGCCAGGATTGGGAGATGAAATAAGCCCGGACAGCAGGCCTTTTCAATTTGGCGATTCGCTGGAACAAATTGATTTTACAGAATCTATCCGCAATGCGCAAATCAATCATGGACTGGATTCGTTTTCCATGCAGGAAGATGATTTGCAAATAAGAGAAACGGATTTCAAATCGCAGACATCAACAGTATTGATGATTGATATCTCTCACTCCATGATCTTGTATGGAGAAGACAGGATCACTCCTGCAAAAAAAGTGGCGATGGCTTTAAGCGAATTAATCACTACAAAATATCCTAAAGACACTTTGGACATTGTTGTATTTGGCAACGATGCCTGGCCGGTTGAAATTAAAGACCTTCCTTATTTGCAGGTTGGGCCTTATCATACAAACACAGTTGCAGGTTTGGAACTGGCAATGGATACTTTGCGAAGAAGAAAGAATCCGAACAAGCAAATTTTTATGATCACTGATGGCAAGCCAACCTGTTTAAAAATTGGAAAGCGGTATTACAAAAACAGTTTTGGATTAGACAGGAAAGTAACAAGCCGTTGTTTGAATTTAGCAGCGCAATGCAAGAAGTTGAAAATACCCATTACTACTTTCATGATAGCCACCGATCCATATCTGCAAAGGTTTGTGCAGGAGTTTACTGAGACGAACAATGGCAAGGCATACTTTGCAAATCTGGATAGATTAGGTGCCTTTATTTTTAAGGATTTTGAGAGTGGAAAGAGGAAGACTGTTTATTAATCGTAAATTTGATTTTATGAAAGAAGTGATTATTAAAGACATTGAAAGAAAGACCACAATACCTAAATCTGTTATCAGAAAAGCGGTGGAAAAAGTTTATGGCGTAAAGTTAGATGCGCCTAAAAAACTTACTAAGAAATTAAATAAAAAAGCTGCCTGAAAGCAGGAGCTTTATGATACAACAAGCCACTTACACCAATTCAGTATTTATTAATTGTCCTTTTGACAAGGATTATGAATCCTTACTTCAAAGCATTGTATTTACCGTTTTTCGTTGTGGCTTTATTCCCAGAAGTGCAATGGAGGAAGAAGACAGTTCGGAAATTAGATTGGAAAAGATTATAAGGTTAATCGAAAATTGCAAATTTGGAATTCATGATATTTCTAAAACAGAATTGGATGTTGATACTCTTTTTCCAAGATTCAATATGCCTTTTGAATTGGGTTTGTTTTGGGGTGCAAAAAAATTTGGTGAAAAAGCTCAGAAGGAAAAAATTGCATTGATTTTTGAAAAACAAAAGTATGGTTACCAAAAATATTTATCAGATATTAATGGAGTTGACATTCGGGCACACGAAAACAAACAGGATACTATAATAAAATCGATATGTAATTGGCTGCGTACTTCATCAGGAAGAAAAACGATTCCTAATGCCACACAAGTAATAAAAGATTTTAAAGAATTTGTTCAAAAAGGCCTTCCTCAATTGTTAAGTCAAAGCCATACACAGCCTCATGATCTTACTTTTAATGATTACTGTGCATTTGTATCAACAGTACTAAAGGCAAAAATTAATTTGAGAATAAAATAAAAACGGAATTATTATCAAATGGACATCAAAAGAATAAACACAATAAGAGAATTAAAAGGAGCAGGTTACAAACCTAAAACCATCAAGGAAGAAATTCGCCAGAACCTGATTACAAAACTTCAAAATAAAGAAGAAACATTCACAGGAATTATTGGTTATGAAGACACCGTGATACCTGATGTGGAAAGAGCTTTGTTAAGCAAGCACAATATTTTATTTCTTGGTTTGCGGGGACAGGCAAAAACAAGAATGGCACGTCAAATGACAGCCTTGCTTGATGAATACATTCCTGTAATTGCAGGAAGTGAGATCAATGATGATCCGCTAAGGCCAATCTCTAAATTTTCAAAAGACCTGATATTAGAAAAAGGCGATGACACTCCAATTGAATGGATCCATCGCAGCCAGCGTTATGGTGAAAAACTGGCAACACCTGATGTTAGTGTTGCTGATTTAATTGGTGACATTGATCCCATTAAAGCAGCCAACCTTCGCCTGAGTTTTGCTGATGAAAGAGTGATTCATTATGGTATTATTCCAAAAAGTAACCGCAGCATTTTTGTTATCAATGAGCTGCCCGATTTGCAGGCAAGAATTCAAGTTGCTTTGTTCAATATTTTAGAAGAAGGTGATGTGCAGATACGCGGATTCAAATTAAGATTACCGCTTGATATTTTATTTGTCTTCACTGCAAACCCGGAAGATTATACCAACCGCGGCTCCATAGTTACGCCGTTAAAAGACAGGATACAAAGCCAGATATTAACCCACTATCCAAAATCATTGGAAAAAGCATTAGCCATTACAGAGCAGGAAGCTGATATTGAAGAAGAGCAAAAAGATAAAGTAGTAATTAGCGATCTTGTAAAAAGGTTGATTGAACAAGTAGCGTTTGAAGCCAGGGGCAGCGAATTTGTTGACAAGAAAAGTGGCGTTAGTGCAAGGCTTACAATTTCTGCTTTTGAAAATGCAGTAAGCGCTGCAGAAAGAAGATGCATAGTAAATAATGAAAAGCAAACACAGATATGGGTAAGTGATTTAGTTGGTGTTATCCCATCCATCACCGGTAAAATAGAATTGGTGTATGAAGGGGAGCAGGAAGGTCCGTACCAGGTGGCAATGAATCTTTTGGATAAATCAATCCGTTCACAGTTTGTACAATATTTTCCAAATCCCGAAACATTAAAAAGAAGATCGGCAAGGAAAGGCGAAACACCGGAAGTGGTTGACAATCCTTACCGGTCTGTTATTAATTGGTTTGATAAGGGAAATCACATCAACTTATTGTTTGGCACAAGGGACCGGGATAAAATAAATCTTCTTTACAAAGTAGATGGACTAAGTGCTTTGGTAAAAAAATATTTTCCAAAAGCGGCTGAAAAAGAAGCTGCCTTACTGATGGAATTTGTACTGCATGGCCTCTCTTCTTTTTCTTTGGTTAGCAAAAAAATATTGGAAACTTCTATCGAGTTTAAAGACCTGATGGGAAGCATGCTCAATATCCAATCTGGAAATTTTGATGATGAAATGGATGAAGAAGATTTTAATTAAAACATATAGCAATGGTTTAAAAACCCTAAATCAAATCATCTTCTTCCACACTGTATTTCTCTTTTATTTTCCGCATCACTTCATCCATACTTGCCCTGTGGTCTTTTGAATTCCATTCGCCCCGCTCCCATTTATCTAACTCCTGGTCAATATGCTTTTTTTGCAACTCGGTTAGCTTGCTTACTAATTCATCCGACATTTCTTTTTGCTTCTGGTAAAAAATTTTCTTCTTGTCAAACATCACTTCCTTGCTCTTGCGCATTTCATTTTCATCATGTGCCATTTGTAATAATTCTTCTCTCGCCAAAGCAATATCGTAAGGCCCAACTGGCATAATTAATTTGGATAAAATAGGACCGATCTCAATTAAAATAATCAGCAATGAAAGCAAAAGGCTTGTCCACCAAACACTGCTTTCTTCATGCGACAAATCTGATAAGGCTTTATTCTTTTCTAAAAAACCCATGTTAGCTATCGCCAGTTTTTCATAGTCTTTTCTTTTTTGTTCAAGATCAGATTTTGCTGTGCTCAAAATGCTGTCCTGGCTTCTTATACTGCTATCAATTGTTCTTAGTTCCGGAGCAAATTGAATTTGTGCTGCATTGTATGCATCCATTTTTAAGCGGGTCAATTTTTCTATTCCTCTTTGTCCGCTTCCGCCTGTACCATCTGCTTCCCGTACATAATCGTTCTGCATGTGGCGAAGCGTATCTTCCACAGTTAATTTTCTTGCGTTTAATCTTTGCCTTTCTACATTTGCAATTTGCATTTGCATTGTATTTTCTATTTGCAGCAGGCTGTCGTTGCGTTGAATTTTATGATGCACATTCTCCTGCATCTTCACTGCAATTTCTTTTTCAAAAATTTTTAATTCCAACGGTCTTGCAATGGTAAGACCAATTAATAATGCCAGGCCCAGCCTTGGTACAGCCATCCATATTTGCTTGCTTTTGCTTACCCCATATTTGCGCATTGTAGAAACCAGAAAACGATCAAAATTGAAAATGATCAGTCCCCAGATTATTGCAAAGGCGATAGTCCAAAGCCAATTGCCAAACACACTGTAAATGGCATAACCAGATGACAAAGCAGCTAAAATAAAGGTGGCTAATATTACGCCGCCAAGCCCGGCATACTTGGTTTGTTCAGAGGGAAATTGTTTTAATAATTTTTGATGTGCTCCGGCACACCACCATAAAAACCTATTGTCAGATTTTGCTTTCTTCTTTCCACTAAATGAATCGTATGTGTACAACCCATCATCTTGCGCAGCATGTTCACCGTTTGTTTGAGCCATAACATAATTATTTTACAGTAAATAAAAAAGCGGCAATCGCTAAACTGGTTGAAGTGGAGATGATAATAACGCAGCAATAAAAAGAAAAGTATGGCTTGTGCGTTAAAAAATTAATAAAGAAACAAAGATCAACAAAAGTTGTGACTGCACATGAATTAATGCTCCGGTGTTTTGATATTAAGTTTATAGCGTAAGATCATGTCATCATTATAAAGTATATGCAGCCACTCTACATTTGTTGATTGAACAATGAAGGTGTAAACTATTTTGTTATCATTCATAGCAGGCATAAGAAATGCAGACGAAGGCGTTTCTGTCAATGCTGTTGAATCAAAAAAAGGATCGGAAGATATTTTTTTATCCCGTTCCATATCTTTTGCCTGTAGTTCTATTCTCACCGTATCTCCAATGGACGCTTCAACCAATCCATTAACTAAATTATTGGAAACAATGCTGTATTTGCCGAATGATTTGTACCTGAATGGTGAAAATTGAAATTCCTTTAATGCCGGCGGGTTTTTCAACAATGCCCAACGCATATCCTCGGGATAGTGGTCTTTAATAAATTCTTTTGGCGGCGTAAAAAAATAATTATCGTCGGTATGCTGCACAAATTCATTCCTGTAATTGATATAGCCAGTGGCCCAAGTAACATCTAAAAGCTGCCAAGTGCTGTCTATCATCACTGCATTCCATGAATGATTTGTTTTGAATTTCCCAGGTTTATCTGCACTGCACCTTGCATAGCCCAAAACAATTTCAGAAGTAAGCCCTGCATAATCGCATAAGGTTTTAAAAAGCTTAGCGTAACCATCGCAAACAGCTTTTTTTCTGTACAGCACTTTCAATGCTGTCATTTCAATTGCCGGCTTCCACACAGTCATTGTATCAAGCGGATCAAAAATATATTTAACCGCATTATATTTTTTTGCTACACCAAATAAGCCTGTGGTGTAAGAAATATTTTGTGTGATCCAACTGAAAATAGCTCTTACTTTTTCTCTTTCAGTTTTATACGGTGATGTTAGTTTATTTGCTAAAGAATCTGGAGCAGCAGTGGAAACAGTTTGTACATAGTTATCAATGGAGTTAAAACTTGCTGGCTTGTATTGAGCAATGCTGCAAAAAGAAAAAACAGGAAAACGATATTCAGCAACAGTTTC